>Ga0247825_10000008_pt1 | contig 131874 bp, 112 predicted proteins | sample 13C_Vanillin_Day_FD_194413 | JGI IMG/M metagenome (GOLD analysis project Ga0247825, IMG submission 194413) | Soil microbial communities from agricultural site in Penn Yan, New York, United States - 13C_Vanillin_Day48 | ecosystem: Environmental > Terrestrial > Soil > Agricultural land | place...
CTCCTAACCTGTTGAAAAACCTGCAATCTGAGGGCATTGTATATTATTCCCTATGAGAAGACGGCAACTGGGCACGGGCGGTCTGACCGTGTCGGCGATCGGTCTCGGCTGCATGGGCATGTCGCAGAGCTACGGAGCGCCCGATGATGCCGAGTCGATCCGTACGATCCACCGCGCGCTCGATCTGGGCGTGACGTTCCTGGACACCGCTGACGCGTACGGACGGGGCGCCAACGAGACGCTGGTCGGCAAGGCCATCGCCGGCCGCCGTCAAGAGGTGCAACTCGCCACCAAGTTCGGGCTCATCCCCGGGCCGAGCGGCCCGGCGACCGATGTCGATGCGCGTCCCGAGCGAGTAAGGGCATGCTGTGAGGCGAGCCTGGCTCGTCTCGGCGTGGACGCCATCGATTTGTTCTACGCGCACCGGATCGATCCCAAAGTGGCAATCGAGGACACGGTTGGCGCCATGGCCGATCTCGTACGAGAGGGCAAAGTGCGCTTTCTCGGGCTGTCGGAGGCGGGCCCAGAGTCGCTCCGGCGTGCGCAGAAGGTGCACCCGATCGCGGCCCTTCAAAGCGAATACTCACTGTGGTCGAGGGTGCCCGAGCGCGCGGTGATCCCCGCCTGCCGGGAGCTGGGCATCGGCTTCGTCCCCTTCAGTCCACTGGGCCGCGGCTTCTTGAGCGGCAGCGTCAAGGATCTTGATCGGCTCGAGCAGAACGACGTCCGCCGCGGTCTTCCCCGCTTTCAGGGCGACAACCTTCAGCAGAACGTCGCGCTGGTCCTGAGGCTCGAAGAGATGGCGCGCGCGAAAGGCTGCTCTGCTCCCCAGCTCGCGCTCGCCTGGCTGCTCGCGAAGGGAGACGACATCGTGCCGATTCCCGGCACGAAACGCCGACGCTACCTCGAGGCCAACGCCGAGGCCTCAGATATTCTGCTCACTGCTCGAGAGATGGCCGACCTCGAGCAGGCCTTTCCGATCGGAAGCGCCGTCGGCGAACGCTATCCGGCGGCCAGCATGAAGCTGCTCGAGACGGAACGGGCGGTTTGAGAAACTGATGAACATCTTGGTCAAGTCCCAGGAGAAGACGAAACCGGAGTCCGAGGCAGCCCGTGTGCTCGTCGTCGAGGACGAACACAAAGTCGCCAGCGCACTCAAGGAAGGGCTTGAAGGGGAAGGCTACGACGTGACCGTCGAGCACACGGGCGAGGCGGCCCTGGTGCGGCTCAAGACGGACCCCTTCGACGTCGTGTTGCTGGATCTGCTGCTGCCGGGACGAGACGGTCTCCAGGTGCTGACGACACTGCGGGAGCAGGGGTTTCAGACGCCGGTGCTCGTCCTGACGGCCCGCGATACGCTGGACGACCGCGTGACGGGGTTGAACAGCGGGGCCGACGATTACCTCGTGAAACCGTTCGCGTTCGTCGAGGTCGTGGCGCGGATCCGTGCGCTGCTCCGTCGTGGCGGTTCGACCGGCGCCACTCGCCTGGGCATCGGCGATCTGGAAATGGATCTCGTGACGCGCAAGGTGACGCGCGGCGGGCGGAAGATCGAGTTGACGCTTCGGGAATTCGAGCTGCTCGAGTACCTGCTGCGGTACGAGAGCCAGGTGGTCTCGCGCGACACGCTCGCCCGAGACGTCTGGCACGAGGCGGCGCGCACCACGTCGCTGGACAACGTGGTGGACGTGCACATCGCCAGGCTTCGGCGCAAGATCGACGCCGACTGTCCCATCAAGCTGATTCAGACCGTGCGCGGCGTGGGGTTCATGCTGCGGGAGGATGAGGGGTGAGCATGCTGACCTGGTTGCGATCCCACAGTCTGCGGATCTCTCTGACGTTCTGGAACGTCGCCGCCATGATCGTGGTGCTCGCCGTCTACGCCACCGGCGTCTACATCTTCGTCAGTCGCAACGCGTCGAACTCGCTCGACACCGAAATCCGCTACGACTACCAGTGGGCGGCCGCGATGGCCGACCAGCTGCCGGACGGTTCGCTCAGATGGTTCGAGGAAGAAAGCAGCTTCGGCAGCAACACCCCGTGGCTGCAGGTCTGGTGTACGGACGACGCCGGCTGTGGCGCGAGCTCGAACCGCGGCGAGGTTATCTACCGGACGACGAAGGCTGAAGTGGATCCGCTCCCCGAGGCAGAGAAGCTGCTCACCCAGTCTGGGGACGCCATCGTGTCGATTCCAGCCGAGGACACCACCTACCGCGTGCTCACGTCGCCGACGACGCTGCGGTTCTACGACCGAGCGGGGCAACCGGTCAGCAACAAGCGCGTGATCATCCAGGTGGCCCGCTCCGAGCTGCTGATGCGCGACGAGATGCGGGGACTGTTGTTAATCCTGCTGCTCGGCCTGCCAATTGGCGTCGTCGCGGCCGGCATCTTCGGGTACTCGCTCGCACGGCGCGCGCTGGCGCCGATTGAGCGCATGGCCGAGCACGCTCAGTCAATCACCGCCGATCGGCTGCACGACCGCCTGCCGATCGGGAACCCGAAGAACGAGCTGGGCCGTCTGGCTTCCGTCTTCAACGAGACGCTCGGCCGATTGGAGGAATCGTTCGAACAGATGCGGCGGTTCACCGCCGACGTGTCGCACGAGCTGCGGACTCCGCTCACCGCGATTCGAAGCGTCGGCGAAGTCGGTCTGCGAGAGCGTCGGGACGAGAAGGCCTATCGCGGCATCATCGGCAGCATGCTCGAGGAAGTCGATCGGCTCGCATCGCTCGTCGATCGACTCCTGCGATGGTCACGCGCCGAGACCGGACAGACGAAGCTGGCCCAGGAAGTCATCGATCTTCGTGAGCTGGCTGAGGACGTAGCCGGCCACCTGGGCGTGCTGGCGGAGGAAAAGCAGCAGCTGCTCACGGTCGAGCAGGCGGGCTCGCCCCGGGGCATCGGCGATCGCCAGGTCCTCCGACAGGCGCTCATCGATCTCGTAGACAATGCCATCAAGTACACGCCGGCCGGCGGCAGGATTCGCGTGCGCGTCGCCGAGATGGCCGCCGGCGTCACGATCGACGTGATCGACAACGGTCCAGGCATCCCGCCGGAGCTGCGGAGCGGGATTTTCAGTCGTTACGAGCGCGGCGGGCAGGCTCCTTTCGGGCCGATTGGCGGCACGGGGCTCGGTTTGTCGATCTCCCGGTGGGCGGTCGAGGCCAACGGTGGGACGCTCACGCTCGAGCCCGATCAGGGCGTGGGCAGCACGTTTCGCATCACGCTGCCGCGGGCGACCAAAGTCGCTCGTCCGCCGGCCGAGCGGGCTCGTCCGACGAACGCCGCCTGACGCCTTTTACTGAACCGACGCCGGAAACGTGACCGATCCGCGTCCGGCGGAGCCTTCCCACTGAACCGTCAAGCGCCAGGTTCCGACCATCGCCAGGTTTCCCGTGGCCGCGTATCGCCCGGCGACGTCGGTCCTGGCAACGTCAATCATGCCTGCCATCATGGGCATGCCGGCCATCGGCATGTTCGCGCTGGCGCTCACCGTCCCCACATCGACCAGATTGCCGCTCGATACCGACCGGAATTCGACCGTGAACGTGTCTCTACCATGATGCAACCCGTCTCCGGGCGACAGCAGCACGACATCGACGGCTCCCTCCCTCTGCCGCTGGAGCTCCTTCAGCGTCTCCTGCGCACTCTGGGAGCATGCGGCCCAGACGATACCGAGCGGGATGAGCAACAACCAAAGAGCGGGACGGCCCCTTCGAATCACGACTCTTCTCCAGTCATCGGGGCGGCAGCGTACCGGGGAGAAAACCGTTCGGGCCAGCGGCGGCGGATATCGTCCCCGATGGCAAAGAGACAGGGAATGACAAAGAGCACGTAAATCGTCGAGCTGATCATCCCGCCGAACGTCGGTGCCGCGATCGGCTTGGTAATGTCCATCCCCGATCCGCTCGAGAGCATCATCGGCAACAGCCCGAGCACGGTCGTGGCCACGGTCATCAGCTTCGGCCGGAGACGGGCGACCGACCCCTCGACGACGGCGTCCATGTACGACTGAGCCTCGGTTCTGTGCGCGAGCGCCTCGCGGATGAACTCGATCATGATGATGCCGGTCTGAATGGCGACCGCGAACAACGACACGTAGCCGATGATGACGGCTGTCGTCATCGTGTAGCCAAGATACCACTGGAGGAAGACGCCGCCCACGAGGGCCAGCGGCGCCGACAACATGATGAGCGAACTGTCGGCTACGGACCTGAATGCCATCATCAACAGCGCGAACATGATGACGAGCGTCACCGGCACGACGATGCTCAGCTTCGACCTGGCGTCCTGGGCATACTGATAGAGGCCGGTCCATTCCATTGAGTAGCCCGCGGGCACCGTCAGGTTCGCGCGCAGATACTCCTGGGCGCGCTCCACGTACTCGGTGGCCGTCACGGCGCGTGGATACACGTACACGTACGCGGCCAGCTCGCCGTTATCGCTGCGGATCATTTCCGGGGCCTCGCGAACGGCGACATCCGCGATCTCGGCGAGTGGAATCGATCGGCCGTCTCCGGTCACCACGGGCGTGGATCGTACCTTGTCGAGCGTGTCGAGATATTCGGGCGAGTACTGAATGGCCAGCGGCACGACGGTCTTGTCGGCCTCGCGAATTCCGATGACGTTGTCACCGCCAATCGCGAACCTGACGGTTGGCAGGGCCTCGTCGATCGTGACTCCGCGCTCCGCCATCCGCTCGAGATTAAGCTGAGCGTCCACGAAATAGCCCTGGGAGATCCGCTCCGCGATGACCGACTGCGTCTCTGCGAAGTCCCGCAGCAGCCGCTCGATGTCCTGCGCCACCTGCTGCACCGTGGCGAGATCCTTCCCCTTGACCTTGAGACCAACCGGCGTCTGAATTCCTGTGTCCTGCATCATCACGCGGGTGCCGATGGGTTGAGTCCAGCTGTTGACGTAGCCCACGATCTTCAGCGACTCGTTCATCTCGGCGACGAGCTTGTCCTTGGTCATTCCCTCCCGCCACTCCGATTGCGGCTTCAGCGTGATGGTGGTCTCGATCATCTCGACCGGCGCCGGATCCGTGGCGCTGTCGGCACGCCCGAGCTTGCCGAACACGCGTTCGACCTCGGGGAACGCCTTCAGTTTCCTGTCCATCTGCTGGACGATCCAGCCCGCCTCTCGCGACGGCAGGCCAGGGAGCGTGGTCGGCATGTAGAGGATCGAACCCTCTTCCATTTCGGGCATGTAGTCCTTCTGGAAGCGCATCATCACGACCGCAGCGGCCAGCAGAACGACGACGCCGGTGGCGACGAACCCGTATCGGTAGCGGATCGCCCCCATCAAGGCGAGGCGATATGCCCGCACGAACCGGCTTTCGCGGGCATGGCCCGGGTCGGCGTCCGCGAGCGGCGTCCGGAACACCCACACGATGACGGCCGGAAGCACGAACAAGGTCAGGAGCGTCGAGAAGGCCATCGCGAACGTCTTGGTGAAGGCCAGCGGGTTGAACAAGCGGCCCTCGCGCTCGCCCAGGAAGAAGATCGGCAGGAAGGACGTCACGATGATGAGCATCGAGAACAGCAGCGGCCGCGTCATCGCCGCAGTGGATCGTACGATGATTCGCATTCGTTCGGTCGCGGTGGTGATGCCGCTTCTGGCGAGCTGAGCCGCGCAGTTTTCGACGATCACGATCGTCGCGTCGGCCATTTCGCCGATCGCGATGGCCAGGCCGGCCAGGGAGAACAGATTGATGGTCTGACCGAAGGCCGCGAGCGGCAGCACGGTAAAGAGCGTGCCCAGCAGCAGCACGCAGACGGGCGCGACGGCGGCACGGGCGTTTCGCAGGGCCACGGCAATGACGACGATCACGACGAGCAGCTCGTACATGAGCGTCTTGAGGAAGTTGGTCAAGGTTTCCCAGATCAGGGTCGATCGGTTGTAGGTCGGAATGATTTCAACGCCTTCGGGCAGAACGCGCCGAACATCCTCCAGTTTCAGCAGCAGCTCGGTCGTGACCGCCAGCACGTTGCGCCCCTGCTCCATGACGGCGATGCCGCCGACGACCTCGCCCGCGCCGTCGAGATCCGCGATGCCACGCCGCAGGTCGTAGCCAACCTGCACGTACCCGACCTCGTTCAGCCTGACCGGCTGACCGGCTCGATCTCTGGCCAGGATCAGAAACTCGAGCGCGTTGATGTTCTCGGCGCCGACGCCCCCCCGCAGCTGATATTCCCGATTCGTGACCTCAATCGTGCGCCCGCCTGCCTCCTGGAACGCGCCCCGGATACTCTCCAGCACCTGCGGAAGCGTGATCCCGCGCTCGCTGAGCAACGGCGGGAACAGCTTGACCTGATATTGCTTTTCGAGACCGCCAACCGAGGCGACTTCCGCGACGCCAGCCGCCGACTGCAAGACGGGTTTGATCTGGCTTTCGTTGAGAATTCGCAGCTCACGCAGATCGTGCAGCCCCTGCCGATCGAGCAGGGCGTACTGGAAGATCCACCCCATGCTGCTCGCATTGGGACCGATCGTGACCACGGCGTCGGCTGGCAGCTGCGACCGGATCGCATTCAGCCGGTCCGTCACGAATTGCCGCACCGCCGTCCGCTCGCGCGGGTGGCTCAAGATCACGTAAATGAACGAATAGCCCATGTGTGAGGTGGCGCGGATCGACTGAATCTCGGGCGATCCGGCGAGCGCTCGCACGATGGGCTCGGTCACTTCGGTTTCGATGAGCAGCGGGCTGCGGGGCCATTTCGCGTAGACGATGATTTGGGGGTCGGAGATGTCGGGAATGGCGTCGAGGGCTGCGGTGCGAAGGGCGATCGCGCTCAGCACCGCAATCGCCGCGACAGCACTCCACACGATCCAGCGAAAGCGGATGACGTTCTGGACAATCGAGGCGATCATGTGGCGTCGCTAGGGTCCCTTCAGGCGATGGTCCGCGTCGATGAAGAAACTCCCGGTGGTGACCACCTGCTCCCCGGGCTTGAGGCCCTGGAGCACCTGGGTGAACAACTCGCCCTGCACACCGGCTTCGATCTCCCGAGGGACATACCCGCCGTCTGCCTCCTGCACGTACACGCGACGGATACCGCCGGCTTCGAGAATCGCCTCGTTGGGCACAGACAGGAACTCGCCGCTTTCGGTGATGATCTCCAGGACGTACCGACGGCTGTTCTCGAGACCAGGACCGACGAGCGTCACGCCGACGGTCGCGCGGTCCCCCTGGCGCACCACCGTTGTCACGCGGGCCTGATACATCCGCGAACGCGATTCGGGCGGAAACGCGCGCACCCGCTGGCCGACGCTCACAAGCATCGACTCGGCGAGCGATACGCCAGCCGTGATGATCTTGCGCGAGGGATCGATCACACCAGCCGTCCGGACCCACACCTGGATGGGCCGGACGGCGGCCTCGGTCAGCGTCAACGTCAGCTCGGTCGCCTGCGACTCGGTAATCGCCGTGGACCGATCGGGCGTCAATCGCGTGTGGTCGCGAACGCCCTGGGCCGCCGGTGTCGCAAACGCAACGAAGAGGGCCGACGCCGTCAGAAGACGGGCACGGTCAGTGGCAATAGTTGTCCTTGCTGTCCATGACGTGCGTGCCCCACGGGAACAGCCCGACGTTGGTGACCCGCTCGATTGCATGAGTTTTCGCATCGATGATGACTACCTGGTGGTTCGTCGATTCGGCGAGATAGAGCTTTTCTTCGGCCGTATCGGTTGTTGCGGTCTCCAACTGAACATTGGTGCCGATCTTGATGCGCCCTGCCGGCTTGAGACTGTTCATATCGTACACGTAGACGAAGCCGCTCGTGGAACTGATGACGAACGCCTTGCCCTGGGCAAAGTTGATCCCCGTCATGTTGGGTCCGGCCTCGAGCGTCGCAGCAACGCTGTTGGTCCGGGTGTCGATGATCGAAATCGTCTCGTCCCCGTTGTTGGCCGTGATCCCGTACCGACCGTCATGACCCATGTAGATGCGCCACGGATCCTGTCCGACCCGGATGACCTTGATGACGCGATCGGTCTGGGTATCGATGACGCCCACCACGCCAAGCGTGCCATCGGCCGCATACAGATATCGCCCGTCGTTCGAGAGGGCTGCGATGTTGATGCCCTTGATCTCGCCCAGATACTTGGCCGGATCAAGCTTCGCGACGCCTGGGACCTCGCCGATCGGAATCTTCTTCAGCAGTTCGTGCCGTCTGACGTCGATGACCCCGACCCAGTGCGCCCCGTAGTTGCCCACATAGGCCTTCGACCCGTCTGGCAGGAACGTGACGTTGAGCGGCTCGACGAACCCGGGAATCGTCTTGATCTTGCTCAACGACTGCATGTCGATCACCGAGATGGAATCTCCATCCGGGTTGCCCTGGTAGTACCAACGGCCGTCAGGCGAGAACGCGAGATGTTCCGGGGCGATATCGACCGGAATGGTCTTCACCAGCTGCAGCGTCCGCGTGTCGATGATGAACGCCTTGTTGGCCCTCGTGCCCCCGGTCACGACATAACGGCCGTCCGGAGACATCATCACCATGTGCGGATTCACGTTGTTCCCGAGGAACGTGCGGCCGAGCATCTTGCGCGTCTTGAGGTCCATGAACGCGATGTCGTTCGAATCGCGGTTCACGATGAGGAGCACCGACGCCGGATCGGTGACCTTGACGCTTTGAGCACTCAAACCGGTGACCGCCAGCGCGCCGCCCATGCCGGCGACGACCAGCACGGCGATCGTCCAGAGTCCTCGCTTGCTACGCATTACTCCCCCTCCCCAACTGTCCATTGTCGAACCACTTAAAAGGCCGCCTGGAATCGAATGCCTGGCAGCAGGTAGCCAAACTTGTTCTCTGAGACCGGCTCGTCCAAGACACCGGTCAGGTGAAACGACAATCGCAACCGCTCCGTCAGGTGAAAATTGTAGTAGCCCTCCAGGAGCTTTTCACCCTCTCCCTCGCTCAAATCCATCTGGGCGTACCCGATGCCCCAGGTGTCTAGGGGGTTGAAGATGAACCCGTTCTGAAAACCGACACCGACGCTGTAGAAGTGATCCCGATCGACATCCGGGCCAAACTCCTGCTGGCCGTACCGCCCGAAGACGCCGAACACCGGCGTGAGCTTCTGATCGATGCTGACCCCGACGCCGGTTCGAACCTCCTGCGACGTGTTGTCGGTGCGGAACCAGACCCGATAGGCGCCTTCCGGCAGAGCAAACGGCGTCAGCGCATACCCCACTTCCGTCAAGGTGTAGAGCGAGTCCGACAGGTTCGTCGCGTCGTTGTTGCTCTGCTGGAGCCCGAACTTCAGCCGGAACCCGTTCTTGGGATCGAACTCGGTCGCAAACCCGGTGCCGTTGCTGGCCAGGCCGAGCATCTGATTGTTGACGAGCGCGTCGCTGATGAACTGTGTGCTCTCGTCGTTCGCAATGGCGTTCGAATCGAAATAGTTCGTCAAGTCCAACCGGCCGGCCGTCAGCGCCAGCCGCTGGCCGAACAGCTCCGTGCGCATCCAGGCTTCGCGCAGGTTCAGCTCGTTTTGCCGGACGAGCCGCGCCGTGTACCCGTTCAACAAGGTGAGAGAGGGAATCTCCGCATCCGGCGGCGCCCCGCTCAGACCGACGATGTCGGCAAAGAAGACGGTGTACTGGGCAAGTCCCGCGGTGAAGAAGAGGTCCGCCGACGCGAGGGCGTACGCGCTGTGGTCCGGGTCCTGCGGCCCCTCGGTGCGTCGGGCGGTCTGCGTGGCGATGGCCGCGTCCACCCCGACGCCCACCTTCCGGTTTTCGGCGTCTTCAAGAGCTTCCTCGATCTTTTCACTGATCGTCTGCCGACGGTAGACCCGCTCCCGCTGGTAGGTAATCGTCGGCGTGGCGCCTGGCGCGGGCTCGTCGAGCTGGTTGCCGTTCTCGTCGATGAACACCTCGACACGTCTGACGCGCGTCTCGGGCTCGGACAGCACGGCGCTCGATTCGAGATCGCTGATGCGTTGTTCCAGCGTCGCGATTTTCTGCAGAAGCTGATCGCGGTCGACCTGAGCCGCCTGGGCCGCGTTCGCCGCATCCAGGGCGATGTTCAACTGCACGGTCGCGTCGGCCGCCACGTCGACGCCCCGTTGACGAAATGTCGTGAGCCCCGCCAATTCGACCGACAGGTCGTACTTGCCCGGCGGCAGAGCGCCGGCGAACGTGTACGCGCCCTGCGCGTCGGCCACGGCCATGTACTGCGCGCCGGTGTCCGCGTTGGTCGCCGTCACATTTGCCCCGGCCACCGGCGCACCAGCCGCGTCCCTGACGGTCCCCGCGATTCCGCCGCGATGATCGGCCATGTTCATCTGCGCCGGCGCTTGAGGCGTCTGCGCGAACGTCGCGCTCGCACCACCACACAGTCCGACGCCCGCGACCATCCACCCCGCGAACAACACCTTTCGATCAAACAATGATCGCCTCCAATTCATGGGGATCTTTCCTTGTGAAAAGTTATCGGCGCCCGATTGAGTTGCCTTGAGTTAAGCAAAGACAGGTAGGAAACGCACCTGAAGAGTTCCTGAACAGGCGAATCGGGTCGTCTGCCGTCGAACTCAGCGTGTTTCCGCAGGAATCAAGAGCACCCGAGCAGACGGGAGCACGCCAAGGAGGGCGGTGCCCGCAGGCAGGCTGAGTGGCTTCCGAAACAGGAACGGATGAGGCGTCACCGCCGCGTACCCGTGCAGCCACACGATCGGCTCCTCGGAGCCGTCCGGCCGACGAGCGACGATCCTCATCGAGGAGGCCTCGGGCACGCGTTCCGGGAAGACGCCGTCGAGCAGGAGCGCCCGATCGAGCACCACGTCTCCGCTCACCGCGACAGACCGTGGGGACGGAACGAACACAGGTTCGGACCGCGTCTGCGGAGGCTTCGGGAGCGCAAGCGGATTGTTCCCCCGCCGCGCCCCGCTCTCGACCCAGGTCACGACGAGCTCGATCTGCTCCTGGGTCAGCGCCTGATCGTTTCGAAAACTCCCGAAGCCCTTGACCGCTCCCCACGGCGGCATTCGTCTCGACAGCACGGCTTCCTTGATCGCCACGACGTTTTGCTGCGCCTCGCTGTACGTCACGAGCGAGAACGCGGCGCCGCCGGGTCGATGACACGAAGCGCACCGGTCGTACACAAGGCGCGAGATCTCCCGATTCCAGGTCACCATGGAGCCCATGTCGTGAGCGGCTACCAGAGCCGACGTGGAAAGGATCACGCTCGCCAGGATGGCCGAGTGTTTCATCAGGTCCAGTATAGCGACACACGGCCGACGTGCTTCTTTGACAACCCGCCGCGGACGCTGAATAGTAGAACGATGCGCGCGTGGATCGGTGGCGTGCTTGGCGTTTGTCTCTCTGCTGTGATGATCCAGTCGGATGGGTCCGGCGGACGCGATGCTCCGGTCCCCCTTCTCTCCGCACCAGCCGCGCCCCTTCCCGATCCTTCCACCGATCCGATCTATGTGTGCCCGATGGATCCCGACGTCCGCTCTCACAATCCGGGCACCTGCCGACGATGCGGCATGGCGCTCGTCGCGGGCATTCCCGAACCGGCGGAGTTTCACATGGACCTTTCGGTGATCCCCCAGGCGCCCCACGCGCTCGATCCCGCGGTCCTGCAGTTTCGCGTGCATGATCCGTGGAAAGACCGACCGGTTCCGCGCTTCACCGTCGTACACGAGCGGCTGTTCCATGCGTTCGTCGTGAGCGAAGACCTCGAGTTCTTCGAGCACGGTCACCCGACGCTGATTGGCGAAGGCACGTTTCAATACCCGTTGGTGTTCCCCAAGGCAGGCATGTTCCGGATCCTGGGCGACTTCTATCCCGAAGGCGCCACTCCACAGCTCATCACGCAGACCGTCCTGGTCCCAGGGCCCGCTCCCCCTGCACCCCATCTCGCGCGCGACTACTCCGCCAAAGCTGGCGCAAACCTCCGCGCGGCATTGGAAGTGATTCCGGACGCGCCGATCGCTGGCAATCGCACCCAGCTGCGCTTGACCATTGACCCGGGCGATCGATTGCAGCGATACCTTGGTGTCTGGGCGCACTTGCTGGCTGTGAGCGACGACCTGATCGACATGATGCACGAGCATCCGACGTTCGCGGACGGCGGGCCGATGCTCGAGTTCGCCGTGGTGTTCCCGCGCGCGCAGCCGTACCGCATCTGGGTCCAACTGCAACGTGACGGCGTCGTCAACACCGTGCATTTCGACGTGCCGGTGAAAGCGATCGACTAGGGTGCCCGCCGCCTCGCGTGCTCGATTCTGACGAAGAATTAATGCTCGGCGTTCGATCTGTCATGTACGCTGAGACGACCATGCGAAAGCTTGCCCTGCTTGTCGTCTGCGGTTGCCTGGCGTCACCTTGCGCGGCACAGACAGGCGGAACGGTCACCGGCGTGGTGAAGGACGAGACCGGCGGCGTGCTGCCGGGCGTCACGGTCGATCTCCACGCCGGCGCCACTGAAATCGAAGCGACGACCGACGGGGCCGGGGCGTATCGCCTCGACAAGGTTCCGCCCGGACCAGCCGAAATCAACTTCAAGCTGATCAACTTCACGCTCGTCCGCCGAAACCTCGCCGTCGTGGCCGGCCAGACCATTACGGCCGACGCGGTGCTCGGTCTGTCGTTGACCGCTGATGTCGTCGTGACGGGAACCGAGACCTTTCGCAACATCGCGGATCTGGAAAACCCTGCCGAAAATCTCGTCGGGGTGGCCAGCGCGGCGAGCCAGGGCGCGATCACCGCCGCGCAGCTCCAGGCGCGACCGCTCATGCGTCCCGCCGAAGTGCTCGAGGCCGTGCCGGGACTGATCGCAAGTCAGCATAGCGGCGAGGGCAAGGCGAACCAGTATTACCTGCGGGGATTCAACCTCGATCATGGGTCGGATTTTGCGACGACCATCGCCGGCATGCCGATCAACACGCCGACAGGCGCGCATTTCCACGGGTACTCCGACACGAACCTGTTGATGCCCGAGCTGATCAGCGGCGTACAGTTCAAGAAGGGACCGTATTTCGCGGAGGACGGCGACTTCTCCGCAGCGGGCTCGGCAAACATCAACTACGTCAACCAGCTGGATCGTCCGATCATCTCGGTCAGTGGCGGCGGCCAGGGATGGGGTCGCATCCTCGCCGCCGCGTCGCCAGAGGTCGGCTCCGGAACCCTCCTGGCTGGTCTGGAAGTCGCTCACAACGACGGGCCGTGGGAATCGCCCGATGACCTGGGGAAGATGAACGGAATCGTGCGATTCAGTCGAGGCGATACCCGTAACGGGTTCTCCATCACCGGCATGGGGTACGCAGCTGACTGGAACTCGACGGACCAGGTACCCCAGCGGGCGATCGATAGCGGGCTGATTACGAGGTTCGGCAGCATCGACCCGACCGATGGAGGCAGCACCGGCAGGTACAGTTTCACCTTCGACGGTCAGCGCGCCGGCAGCAATGCGTCAACACGGGTGACCGCGTTTGCCGTGCGTTATCGACTGAACCTGTTTTCCAACTTCACCTACTACCTGGACGATCCCATCAACGGGGATCAGTTCGAGCAGGCGGATCGCCGGTGGATAACGGGAGGGCGGGTCACCTATCGGCGTCTGGGAGAATTCGCCGGCCGCCACGTCGAATCAGCGGTCGGCGTGCAACTCCGCCACGACGCCATGGATCAGATCGGATTCTTCAAGACGATCGCGCAGCGGCGCGTGGCAACGTATCGCGACGACAACGTCGGGCAGACATCGGTCGGCTTTTTCGGGCAGTCCGACATCGAATGGACCCGTACGTTTCGGACCACGATCGGCCTGCGAGGTGATGTATTCGCCTTCGACGTCAACGCCAGCAATCCGCTGAACACCGGGAGCGGCACGGACGCCGTGGCGAGCCCCAAGTTCACGGCGGTCCTTGGGCCGTGGCGCGGCACAGAGTTCTACGTGAACGGCGGCTACGGCTATCACAGCAACGACGCGCGAGGCGCGACGCTCACCGTCGACCCCATCACAGGCGAACCGACCGAGGCTCTCGAACTGCTCACGCAGGCCAGAGGCGCGGAAATCGGTGTTCGGACGGTGCGTTTTCGCGGCCTGCAGTCAACGGCGGCGCTGTGGTACCTCGGCTTCGATTCCGAGCTGCTTTTCGTCGGTGATGCTGGCGTCACAGAGGCCAGCCGCCCAAGCCGCCGATTCGGCGTTGAATGGACGAACTATCTCCGGCTGAATCCGTGGCTGACCGCAGAAGCGGATGTCTCGTTTTCGCGCGCGCGGTTCACCGACGATGATCCGGCGGGCAATCTCATTCCCGGCGCGCTGGATCGTGTGCTCTCGGGAGCAGTGACGATCGAACCCAGCAGAAAGGTGTTCGGCAGCATTCGATTGCGCCACTTCGGTCCCCGGCCGCTCACCGAAGATGGGAGCGTCACGTCTCATTCCACGACGATCTGGAACGGCGATATCGGCGTCGGCTTGAACGAACGCGTGCGGTTGATGCTTGAAGGATTCAATCTCCTCGATTCGGACGTCGCGGACGTCGATTACTATTACACGTCACGACTGCCTGACGAGCCCTTCGAAGGAGTGGACGACATCCATACCCACCCCTCCATTCCTCGCACGTTCAGAGTCGGGCTCACGGTCGCCTTCTGATTGTGATCCCGTGTTACGATCGCCAGAGATGATTCGCCCGCTGACGGCTCTATTGGTGAGCCTGACGATCGGAGCGGCTCCCCTCTTGGCTGCCGAGTGCCTGACGGAGTGCGAAACCGCACCCCGAATGCTCCACGAGAGTCCATCGGGTCACGACCATCAAGCGTCTCCAACCCGCCGCGAGCACCATTCGCCTCGCCAGCAACGATGTGGTCACGATCACGACGGGGTGATCGCTTTCGATGTATCACACGGCAGTTCGACGGCCAGACCCCTCGAGTCGCCGGACCTGCCGGCGGTTATCGACCGAGTCCCCCACACACCCTGGTTGATGTCCGCGCGACCTGAATCCGATTCAGGTTCTCCACCTGGCCTCACAACCCCGCCGCGGCGTTCTCCTCTTCGCATCTAGCCACCGTTCACCAGTTCTGACGGGCGGCGTGACCAGTCCGGTCGCGCCTGGTTCGACGTGTGTCGCTGATGGAGGAACGTCATGACTTCGCTCCGGCGCCATCGGGTGCTCCTTGCTCTGTTCGTCATCGTTGCGAGCTTCGTGTTGTCGACGCCGGCATCGGCTCAAGACGCTCCAGCCACTCAGGAGGACCACAGCCAGCATATGAACATGGCGATGGGAACCACCTGGCAGTTCATGCAGGACGGCGTTGTCTTTCCCGCGTACAACCATCAGGGTGGCCTCCGGGGCGGGGACGAGTTCGCCGTCCCGCACTGGTGGATGGGCATGGCGAGCCGCAACACTTCACGCGGCCTGTTCACGGTGACGGGAATGCTCAGCCTGGAAGCCGCGGCACATGGGAAGGACGGCTACCGGGAACTCTTTCAATCCGGTGAGGTGGTGGACGACGCGCCGCTCATCGATCACCAGCACCCGCACGACCTGTTCATGGAGATCGCCGGCGTCTGGCGACTCTCCCTGAGCGACCGTACGGCGTTCACCGTGGCAGGCGGCCCGGCCGGCGAACCGGCGCTGGGTCCGGTCGCCTTCATGCACCGCCCGTCAGCGGCCGAGGTCCCATTTGCGCCGCTCGGGCATCACACCTTCGACTCGACTCACATCGCCTTCGGCGTCGTGACCGCTGCGGTCGACCACGGACGGTGGACCGTCGAAGGCTCCGTTTTCAACGGCCGCGAACCTGACGAACACCGCTGGGACTTCGATTTTGGCCAGCTCGACTCGGTCTCGGGACGGCTGTGGTTCCGCCCCGACGACCGCTGGGAGTTTCAGGTCTCGACCGGTCATCTGAACGACCCCGAGGCGCTCGAACCGGGTGACGTCGAGCGGACCACCGTGTCAGGGGCCTGGCTCGAGCGCGCCGGCGACGACTTCACAGCCGTTGCCGGCGGCTGGGGGCTCAACGTGACCGACCATGGAAATCGTCACGCGACGTTTGGTGAAATTAATCGACACAGGGGATTGACGTCGCTCTTCAGCAGAGTCGAAGTGCTGCAGGTGGAAACGGCCAAACTTCTCGGCACGGAAGGAGCCGCGTCGGTCGAGCACGATCGAGTCGACACGGTCGGCGCGTTCACATTCGGGGCCGTTCGGGATTTCCTGCGCGTGCGCGGGTTCGAAGGCGGCCTGGGTGCCGCCATCACGTTCTACGCGGTACCCGAAGTGCTCGAGCCCTCCTATGACTCACATCCGCTCTCCCTTCAGGTGTTCTTCCGGCTCCGGATCCCTTCCGCCAGAGGACGCATGTGGAACATGCGGATGGCCCAGCCGATGACCGTCATGCGGCCCGGCGGCGCCGCGACGCAGTAGGGACCACCAACCCTCGTCATCCCGTCGTCTTACTTGGTGTACTTCTCCGGGCTCGCATCGAACCGCGTCTTGCAGACCTTCGAGCAGAAGTAATACGTCTTGCCGTCCAGCTGACTCATCCCGGCAGCCTTCGCCGGGTCGACCTGCATTCCGCACACCACGTCTTTTTCCACGATCGCCCTCCCCGCTGGACTCGGCCTTGGGTACAGTCACAAGGATATCCAGCGTGCACGCATCCCCTCAGTATAAATGTCCGAGGAGTCTCGTGTATGGACGGGGCGTTTGTGGTGGTCGACGATGGATGCGACCGATTCGACCGGAACGGTCACTCGGTGACGAGCAGCACGCCCCGCATCATCCTGGCATGCGGGAGGCAGACGTATTCGTGGCGACCGGCTGTATCAGGCACCCGGAACGACAGACTGGCCGTCGATCCCGGCTGAATCTGTTCGATCGCCGCGGCCAGCGACGCAACCTCAAACGCGTGCGTAATACCCGGCTCCTGATTCCGCACGATGACACGAACCTCTTCGCCGCGTTTGACGACGAGCGTCGGATTCGGGACGTCCGAGCCCTCGAGGTAGAACGTCATGTTCCGCGTCTCGAGCACGATTTCCCGCGCGGCGGATCGCGGGTTGGCGATGACGGGAATCAGCGCGGCGCCGGCCACGACCGAGAATGCCGCAAACACCAGCATCGCGCGCGTCTTACCGCCCGCGTCCGTCATTCTCCTCACGAGTTTCGGCAGGTGCGGCATGTTCATCCAACCAGCATCCCGGTGGCATACATCACGGCAAACCCGGCGAACAGGCCGGCCATCACGTGCCCCGTCGCAAGAAATCGCATCAGCGGCAGATCCCGGGCCGTCTGCGTCCCGATCTGCAGGATGACTTGAGCGATGGCTCCGGCCCCGATGGCGAGAAAGAGCACCGACCACACCGGCGAGTACACCAGCCCGCCCAGCCACGCCCCGGCGATCGTCGGCACCCCTCCAATCAACCCGAGTTTGACGAGGTCTGCGAGGCGCACACGTTCGCGAGCCAGCGGTGCAACGATGGCCAGCCCCTCCGTTGTGTTGTGCAGTGTGAACCCGATGACGAGCAGCGTCCCGAGCGCCGCTTCGCCGAGGGCGAAGGCCGCCCCGATGGCAAGCCCCTCCCCGAAGTTGTGGAGGCCGATCCCGACCGCGATGAGCAACGCCAGCACCCACTCGGTTGACGGTGCCGCCTTCGCCCGTTCGCGCCGCGCGCGGAGCCATTGTCCGAGACCCTCGAGTGCCAGGTAGGCCGCCAGCGCGCCGAACGCGAACAACGTCGCGCCCTGAAAAGAACCTGGCATCGTTCCAGCGACCGACAGCCCTTCCCCGACCGCGTCGAGCAGGAGAAACAACAGGAGGCCTATCGTGAGGGCCAGCACGAAATCGAGGCCTCGTCGGCTCATCTGTGACACGAGGGGAAACCACAGAAGTCCGATTGCCACGGGGACAACGCCGACGTACACGCCCATGAGCGTGAACAGACCCAGGCTCTTCACGTTGGCTTGCGGCGTAGGTACCGCAACGGCGATCTCGTGGTCGAAGGTCGCCCCGGTCGACGTCACGAGCCGGACGACATGGGCTTCGCCGTGTACCCACGGGTACGGGATGGACAGCGTCGTTCGCGCAAGGTGTGAAAGCGCCGTGCGGTTGTCTGCCGTGAACATCCAGTAGGCGTCATCGACCTGCACCTGCGCTATCTGCACCGCATCGGGCCCATCGTTGAGCACGTGAACGACAATGCCGTCCGTCGTCAGCTCGACGCGCTGGAAAGTCAGCCTCTCGACGGGTGGATAACCGTCGCCGCGGAGAGCATTTCCAGGCCCCCACCAGACGAGGCCGCCGATGAGCGCGGCGAGCAGCGCCAGCGGCGCGAGGCCCGTGAGCCACCGCTGCACCCTCCCTGGTGGAAGAACGGTCCCGTTACGTGTCACGGCTTGCAGCCTCCGCCCTGAACAGTCCCATCCAGCCCAACTCGGCAAACTCGCTCTGGTGCGCGTGGAACATGAAGTCGCCCGGATATCGGAACGTCGTCTCGAGAATCGCGCGCTCGCCCTGACACAGCATGACCGTGTCGGTGTGCTCGGCCTTCGCCCCACGCGTTCCCGTCCGGAAAACGTCGAAAAACATGCCGTGGAGGTGAAAGCTGTTGATCAGATCGAACTCGGTCAGATTGATGAGATAGATCCGAACCAGCCGACCGACCTGCACCCTGATCGGGTCGTGCATGTACGCGTTGGCAACGGTGTTCACCGCATACACTTCGTTTTCCACGTCGAAGTTCGTGTCGAACGCGTTCATCACCATGACCATTTCGTCCGCCGGCGGACGGCTTTCACGGGGGTCGATCATGAACGCGCCGTACAGACCCTTATGGAGGTGACGCTTCAGCGGCACCGTGTGGCAGTGGTACAGGTGAAGCCCGAACGGTTCGGCATCGAACTCGTACACGAAACGCTCGCCGGGGAGCACCTGCTGATCGGGCAGCGCGCCGTCCATGGCCGGCGGATGCCAGCCGTGGAAATGAATCGAATGGGGATGTGCGCTCTGGTTGACGAAGGTGACCCTGACCCGATCGCCTTCGGTCGCGCGGATGGTCGGCCCTGGCACCTGCCCGTTATAGGTCCATGCCGGAAAGAAGACGCCCGGAGCAATCTCGATCTCGCGGTCGACCGAATAGAACTCGTAGTCCCGCAGCAGCGTGCCATCCGGCCGGGGGGTCTCCCGATAGAACTTGTCGCGCTCCGGGCCCGGCAGGTTGGAGAAGTTCCAGGCGCGAAGGTAGACCGAAGGGTCGAAGACCGTGGTGCCGACGCGGCCGACCGTCCCCATTGAGTGGTTGGCGTGAGCTAGTGCCTCGCGCTCCCGGTCCTGGCCGGTCTGCTGAGCGATGGCCGTGCCGCCCGCGACCGCCGCGAGCGTCGTCTGAAGCCAGGTGCGTCGGGTCAGGTTTGCCATCGAATTTTGATAAATCAAAATAACTCTTGTTACTGAACAAGTCAAGAGTATAGACTTCATGAAATTCACGAGTGCAATGCTGCGAACCGTTGCAAAATATCGACTTGCCGCTATGGCAGCGGCGCTTTGCTCGTGGGCGGCCCCACCGACCGTTCTGGCCCAGGCCGCTCCGGTTCAGCCCGCCACCGCGTTCTCGGGCTACATGGAGATGCACTACACGAAGCCCTTCCTGGGGCCCGAGGCGCTGCCTCCGCTCGAGGACGGCCAGCTCGACTTTCACCGCTTCGTCCTGTTGATCACGCATCGCTTCTCCGACCGGATCCGATTCGTCGGGGAACTCGAGCTGGAGCATGCCTTCGTCGAGGGGCTGGAGGAATCGGGTGAGCTGGAGCTCGAGCAGGCCTACGTCGATTTTCTGCTGGCCCGACCGTTCAACGTTCGCGCCGGCATGCTGCTCTTGCCGGTCGGCATCATCAACGAACGCCACGAGCCACCGGTGTTCTACGGCGTGGAGCGACCCTTTGTCGACACCGTCATCATCCCTACCACCTGGTTCGAAGTCGGGGCGGGTGTCCACGGCGAGCTCAGGCGGGGATGGAGGTATCGGGCCTACGTCGGATCTCCGCTGAATGCTGCGGAATTCAGCGCCAATGAAGGAATCCGAGGCGGACGCCAGAAGGGCGGCGAGACGAACATCGGTCGAGCGGCCGTAACAGGTCGACTGGAATACGTTGGCCTGCCCGGGCTGACTGCGGGGGCAAGCTTCTGGACCGGCAGGTCCGGGTTCGAGTTTCAGCCTCGATTCGACGTCCCCGTCCGCCTGTTCGAGATGGACGCTCGTTACGCGCGCGACCGCATCGAGCTTCGCGGCGAGTTCGCTCAGGTCGGGATTCTGAACGCGGGGGAACTCAACGACGCGCGTTTCCGGCAGACCGGCGTGAACCCGAATGTGGCGCGCTCGCTTCGGGGCGGCTACCTGGAGGCCGGTTATCGAGTTTCTTCCAGCCCGTCGATCGGCGAAGTGGGGGCATTCGTCCGGTACGAGAACTTCAATACCCAGTACCGAATGCCGGATGGGTACCTTCCCCTGGAAGAATTCGATCGCGACGCGTGGATCGTCGGCGCGACGTACTGGCCCGACCCGGACATTGCCATCAAAGTGGATTACGTCATCCAGCGGAACCGGAGCACCGTAATCGTCGCGCCCGACTCGTTCAACGCCGGCATCGGTTGGTGGTTCTGATGCGTGCCGCCCTGGCCTTCTGCATTCTGCTGCTGGCCGGCGCCTCGCTCGGCGCCTTTGTATTCCTGCAGACGCCGGGTGACGTGCGGGAACAGCAGGTCGTGGACGTGAGCGCAGAACGTTTCAGCTTCACCCCCTCTGAAATCAGGACCCGGGTCGGAACGACGCTGCGGCTTCAGCTGCGCAGTCAGGATACGGACCACGGCTTTCGCATTCTGGGAACCGACCTCAACGTGGAGATCCCGAAGCGAGGCCGGGGAACGATTACCGTGGATTTCACGCCTGACCGGGCAGGACGGTACACGTTCGAGTGCTCTCACGTCTGCGGAGCGGGCCATTCCTTCATGCGGGGCGAAATCGTCGTCCTCGAACGTCAGGCTGAACAACGATGACCAAGCGGGAACGCGTCGGCACGAACGGCGAACGATTGCGTGTACGAACCGCTGTCGGTTTGACCGCGCTATCGCTGCTGGGAACAGTCGCCATCGTCGCGGCCCAGGGACCGGGCCTGCCGGGCGCGCCGCTCGCGGGCCTGACCCCCCGCGAGTTCGAGGAATTCCGACTCGGCCTGGATGACTTCCTCGAGGTGGAAACCGCGGAGGAGGGCCTCGGCCCGGCATTCAACGGGACCAGCTGCGCGGCCTGTCATAGCGTCCCCGCGGTCGGGGGCGGGGGTCTCGTCACGGAAGTGCGCGCCGGCCGCCGGCTGCCGTCAGGCGAGTTCCAGCCGATCGACGAATCGGGCGAATCGCTCTTCCAGTTGTTTTCGGTTCCAGGACACGCCTGCCAACCGGTCATCCCTGCGAGCGCCAACGTCATCGCACGGCGCGTGCCGGTTCCGCTCTTCGGTGCGGGTCTCATAGAAGCCATCGAGGATTCGACGCTGCTCGACCTCGAAGATCCTTCCGATCGCGACCGTGACGATATCAGCGGTCGCGCCGCCGTCATCGTGGATCGCGCGACGGGCGATCGCCGCGTCGGTCGATTCGGGTGGAAAGCCCAGCACGCGACGCTCCTGGTCTTCGGGGCGGATGCCTATCGCAACGAGATGGGCATCACGAACGCCATTTTCGCGAGCGAACTCGCGTTCGGGGTCGACGTGGCGCGGATGCGCCTGTGCGATCCGATTCCCGACCCGGAGGATGCGGTCGACCCTCGGACCGGACGCCGCGGAATCGACAACTTTGCGAGCTTCATGAAGTTTCTGGCTCCGGTCCCCCGGCAGTCCGCCGACGACTCGATGCGCAGGGGCGAATCGATCTTCGGCGCCCTCGGATGCGCGTCATGCCACGTCCCTTCTCTTCCCACGGGTCCAAGCGTCAGCCCTCCGCTCCACCGCCGGCCGGTAGCGCTCTTCTCCGATCTGCTTCTGCACGACGTCGGCACCGGGGACGGGATCCCGCAAGGCGCCGCGCAGCCTAACGAGTTTCGAACGCCGGCATTGTGGGGTCTCAGGTTTCGCAGGCCCTTGCTCCATGATGGCTCTGCCGCCACCGCTGAGGAAGCCATACTCCGCCACCGTGGAGAGGCTGAACGGGTTCGAGCGGCATATCAGCGGCTTGGTCAGGAGGATCGGGCCGCTCTTCTGTGGTTCCTGAGTTCGCTTTGAAGCCCCTCGACTGACTTCCGGCCGCCCGTCCGAGGGCTGTTTCGGTTGACGGTTCATCCGCTGGCCCTGATAATGCGGTCGTGCGGGTCTCGAGCGTCATCCACAGGATTGTCGCGGCTGCTGCGGCCGTGGCTCTTTCAGGCCTCGCATTCCTGCCGCAGGAGCACCTTCATATCGCCGAGGGTGGCGATGACGGCCACCATGCGGAGGTCATCCACCGCCACGTCGCCCTGCATCACGTCAATCACGGTGGGCCAGACATCGACCACCCCGAAGACGGTGAGGCCCAGTGGCTTGACGCGAGGTTCGTCACGCCAGACTCGAGGTTCGCACACCGTTCACCGGAAATCGTTCTGCATCCTGTTCAGCCAGAGCCGGCGGCCCGCCAACTGAGCCAGCCTCTCATCGCAGAAGTTTTCGCGTCCGTACACGATCCGCCCTGGGCGATTTCGCATCCGTTCCGCGCACCGCCTGCCTTTGCATAGCCGTCTCTGACGACCTCGGTCGTCGTCTGTACTGACTCAACTATTCACCTGAGGGTGTTATGCGCAGACGCATGATCTGCGCGGCACTTGCCGTGGCTATCGGGCCCGGAAGTGCTGGCGCGCAGTCGCTTATGCTCACGGAGTCCGATGCGTTGGCCCGCCTGTCGAGCGAGAGCCCGCGTGTTCGGGCCATCGAAACCGCGATCGAGATGGCTCGTGCTGACGTGCTCGTCGCCGGGCGGACGCCGAACCCTCGGCTGACCATCGATCGCGAATCGGTGGCGGGTGTAACCGAGTATCTGACGATGGTCGCGCAGCCATTGCCGGTGACCGGGCGTCGCGGGTTGGAAGTCGAGTCGGCTGAAGCCAGCGTCGCCGCGATCTCGAACCGCGTCAGCGATGACAGGCGGCGCCTCGAGGCCGATTTGCGTCTGACGTTCGCGGACCTTCTATCGGCCCAGGTTCGAGAACGTGAGCTGACGGCGACCGGCGACAGGCTCAAGAACCTCGCTGACGTGTTGGCTCAACGCGAAGCCGCCGGTGACACAGCAGGTTTCGATCGGTTGCGGGCGCAGCGCGAACTGCTCGACGTCGAGACCGACCTGGCCTTGGCCGCCACGGATCGGGCCCGTGCCCAGGCGGCTCTGGCCAGTTTTCTTGCGAACGTGTCTGACCCGGCGCAGCTCGTTGCGGTCGGTGGACCGTCGGCACGTCCGGATCTGCCGCCTCTGGCCGCGCTTTTCGAGCAGGCGGATGCGACTCGCGGCGAGTATCTGGCGTTGCTCAAGGAAGTGGAAGCGGCGAATTTCGCCGCCCAGGCCGCGCAACGACAGAAGTTTCCGGACCCGGAAATCGTCGCCGGCACGAAATCGTCCACGATTGCCGGCGGCAACCTGGGCAGTGTCTTCAGCGTGCACGCTACCCTCCCCCTCTTCGACTACGGTCAGCCCGAGCGTGCCCGGGCGGACGCGCGAGCCGTCAGGGCGCAGGCGCAGGCGGCGGCCTTCCGGCTCACGCTGCGGGGGCAGATCACGGCGCTCCGCGTGTCTGTCGTCGAACGTCGCCGCGCCGCGGCGCGTTATCGCGACCAGGCGGTCAGCAGCGCGGACGAGATCGAGCGCATCGCGCAGGTGAGCTACGACGCCGGCGAACGCGGCATTCTTGAACTGCTGGACGCCTACCGGATTGGTTCGGCGTCCAGGACACGTCAGGCACTGCTCGATACGGCCGTACGCCAGGCGGAGATCGAGCTCGCGTTCCTCAGCGGCTGGGAGATTCCCTAATGAGAACGAGACTCCGATTTGCCGACACGGTTTTTCTGTTGACGATCGCCCTGGCCGGCTGCGCTCGACAGAGCGACCCGGCCGGAAACCCACAGACGGAGCTTCCTTCGTTCGATGTGACGAACTGGACGGCGAAGACCGAGCTGTTCATGGAATATCCGACGCTCGTGTCCGGACGCCCGGCTCTGTTCGCTGTGCATCTGACCAGACTCGACGACTTCAAGCCGGTGACGGCCGGACAGGCCAGCGTCGAGCTCACTCCGGAAGCTGGTGGTCGACCGACGGTGCTGGAGAGTCCACCGCCGTCGCGGCCGGGGGCATTCCGCGTCGAGGAGGTCCCTCCGGCGCCTGGACGCTACCGGTTGGCGCTGTTGCTCGAGGCGCCGGGACTTTCGGATCGACATGATCTCGGAAGCGTCACGGTGTTCCCCGACGACCAGGCCGCCCGGAGCGTCGCGGCACCAAGCGGGTCCGACGACCCGACGGCGATTGCGTACTTGAAGGAGCAGCAGTGGGTCAACGAGTTCGCCACGGCGCTTGTCCAGGAGCGCGAGGTGCGGACGTCGATTCGGGCGCCGGCCACCGTCCATCCCCTTCCGGGCGGTGAGGCCATAGTCGCCGCACCGGCGGCCGGCCGACTCATGGCCGATGTGCTGTTATCCATCGGCGCACGAGTCCAGCCCGGCCAGGTGCTCGCACGATTGGAACCGCGCCTGACGGCCGGCGCGGATCGTGCGACGCTGGTCGCCGAGCTCGCTGAAGCCCGGGCCGCTGTCGAAGCGGCCGGTGTCGAACAGCAGCGGGCCGAACAACTGCTTGCGTCGCGCGCCGTGCCCGCCCGACGGGTCGAGGAGGCGCGTCGGGCGTTGACGGTCGCCGAGGCGCGCTTTCAGGCGGCAGAGGCGCGCCTCGCGCAACGCGACGAGACCTTGCGGATCGGAGGAGGCGCGGCGGCGGGCAATGCCTTTGCCCTCCGCGCGCCCATCGGCGGACGGCTCGCGGAAGTCATGGCCACGCTGGGTGCCTCGTACGACGAGGGGGCGCCGTTGTTCAGGATTGTGCGCACTGACCGCGTCGAGCTCGAAGTGCAGGTGCCGGCCGTGGACGCCGTGATCGCCCGGCAAGCCACCGGGCTCTCGCTGGAGGTGCCTGGCCGGCCGGATCCGTTCATCCTCGAACCCGAGCACGTCCACGATCCAGGTGTAATCGATCCCACCACCCGGGCGCTTCCGCTCCAGATGGAAATCGAGAATCCGGGCGGGCAGCTGCTGATCGGCCAGTCGGGCACGGCGGTGCTCTACGGCCGCGATCGACTCCGTTTGCCGGTTGTGCCGCGCGAGGCCGTGCTCATGGAAGCCGGCCGCCCGTACGTCTTCGTGCAGGTGGGGGGCGAGCGTTTCGCGCGCCGCTTCATCGAGATTGGGTCCAGGGATGCCGATCTTGTCGGCGTCCGGAACGGCGTGAAGCCTGGTGAGCGCGTCGTCACGCGCGGCGCCTACGACATTCAACTGGCATCGGCGGCCAAAGGGCTGCCGGCCGAAGGCCACGTGCATTGAGCGGTCTGAGGTCTATGGGGACAGGACGATGATGAAGCGTCTGATCGAGTGGTCGATCGGCCATCACTGGATGGTGCTCGGGCTGTCGGTTCTCCTGGCCGGCGCCGGCGTGTGGACGGCGCGTGACATGCCAGTGGACGTCTTCCCCGATTTGACGGCGCCCACGGTCACCGTGCTCACCGAAGGCCACGGCATGGCGCCGGACGAGATGGAGACGCTCGTGACGTTCCCCGTGGAGGCGGCCATCAACGGCGCATCGGGCGTCCGGCGAGTGCGCTCAGCCACGGCCGTGGGCATCGCGGTGGTCTGGGTAGAGTTCGACTGGGGCACCGACATCTTCGCGGCCCGGCAAATCGTCGCCGAAAAACTGGCGCTCGTGAGCGGTGGGCTGCCGCCGCAGGTGGAACGGCCGATTCTGGCCCCTATTTCGTCGATCATGGGCGAGATCCTGTTCTTTGCGATCTCCTCGGACCACGACGATCCGCTGACGCTCAGGACGCTGGCAGACACGCTGGTGCGACGCCGGCTCCTCGCCGTCCCCGGCGTGTCGCAGGTGACGCCGATCGGCGGCGCGGAGCGGCAGTTTCAGGTCGTGGCCCGCGTCAACGAGCTCCGTGCCAACAACATCTCGGTCAACGAGCTGCTGGACGCGGTGCGCGGGGCGAGCCAGAACACCTCGGCGGGCATTTACGTCGAGGGTCCGCAGGAGTACGTCATGCAGACGATCGGCCGAGCGCGCACTGCGGAAGAAATCGGCGACAGCGTCATCGCGCTGCGAGGCGACCGGTCCGTGCTGGTTCGTGACATCGCCGATGTTCGAGAAGGCGCGGCCCTCAAGCGCGGCGAAGGATCGCGCAACGGCAGGCCGGCCGTCATCGTTGGTGTGCAGAAGCAACCCGGGTCCAACACGGTTGAACTGACCGGCCGGCTCGATCTCGAGCTCGATGCGCTCCAGCAGGAACTCCCGTCCGGGGTCTCCATCGACCGACGGATCTTCCGCCAGGCCGATTTCATCGAAGTGGCGATCGACAACGTCGTCGAGGGGTTGCGGGACGGGGCGCTGCTCGTCGTCATCATCGTCGTGTTCTTTCTCGCCAACGTGCGGGCGGCGGCGATCACCCTGACGGCCATCCCGCTGTCGCTCGCCGCCGCGGTGCTCGTGCTGCGAGGCTTTGGCGCGACGATCAACACGATGACGCTCGGGGGCATGGCGATCGCCATTGGCGCGCTCGTGGATGATGCGATCATCGACGTCGAAAACGTGGTTCGCCGCCTCCGCGAAAATGCCGCACGCCCGGCCGCCGACCAGCGTCGCGCCGCGGAGATCGTCCGCGACGCGACGCTCGAAGTCCGCCTGTCGATCGTGTTCGCCACGATCATCATCGTGCTCGTGTTCCTGCCGATCTTCGGATTATCTGGCGTCGAAGGTCGCCTGCTGGCGCCGCTCGCCTTCGCTTACATCGTCGCACTCGTGGCATCGCTCGCGGTCGCGATCGTCGTCACGCCGGCGCTCGGCGTCGCCTTCCTGCCGGGTGCGGCGTCGATTCTCTCGGGACATGAGGGATGGCTGGCACGCTCGCTGAAGGCACGTTTTGCGCGTGATCTGCCGCGCGCGCTGGATCGGCCCCGACTCGTCATGGCCATCGCCGCGGCGCTGCTCCTTGTCGCAGGCGCAGCGATGACGCGCGCCGGCAGCGCGTTCCTGCCGGAATTCAACGAGGGGTCGCTCACCATCCAGGCCAATACGCTGCCCGGCACGTCTCTCGCCAAATCCGACGAGATCGGACGGCGTGTCGAACAGATTCTGCTGGCGCAGCCAGAAGTGGTGGCCACCGCCCGACGCACCGGCCGGGCAGAGTACGACGAGCACGTGCAGGGGGTCGAGGCGGCCGAGATCGACGTCGGCCTTCGGCAGACCGGGCGGCCGCGAGCCGAGCTGCTGGCGGAGCTTCGCCGCGGCTTCTCGTCGCTGCCCGGCACCAACGTCACCATCGGCCAGCCGATCTCCCATCGGATCGATCACATGCTGTCGGGCACCCGAGCCAACATCGCGGTGAAGATCTTCGGCGACGACCTCCCGACGCTGCGTCGTCTCGGCGAACGCGTCCGCGCGGTCGTGTCGGACATTCCAGGGGCCGTCGATGTCTCGCTCGAGCAGCAAATGGACGTGCCGTTCGTCCGTTTCGTGTTGAACCGGCCGGCCATCGCCCGATACGGGCTGCGCGCCGACGAGGTCGCCGACGCGGTCGAGACCGCCTTCGCCGGGACAACCGTGGGCCGGATCTTCGATCGCGCCACGGCGTTCGATTTGGTCGTGAAGTTCGACCTCGATTCCCAGGCGGACTTCGAGCGTCTCACAAATCTCCCCATCGACACGCCGAACGGCGGCACCGTCCCCGTCAGGCTGCTGGCCGACGTCCGCCGGGAAACAGGCCCGAACATGATCCTGCGCGAGAACGTGCAGCGACGCATCGTCATCTCGAGCAATGTCGCCGGCCGGGACCTCGGAAGCGTCGTGGAGGACATGCGAACCGCCGTGGCCGAGAACGTCCGGCTGCCGGCAGGCTATCGTGTCGAGTACGGCGGACAATTCGAAAGCGAAGAGCAGGCCTCGTCACGGCTGTTCCTGCTGGGGGTGGGGGGCCTCGCAGGCGTGTTCATGCTGCTCGTGCTGGCATTCGGCCGTTCCCGCGATGCTCTCCTCGTGATGCTCAACCTTCCGCTGGCGCTCATCGGCGGTGTCGCCGGCGTTTTCCTGGCCGGTGGAGTGCTCAGCGTCGCGTCGATGATCGGCTTCATCACGCTGTTCGGCATCGCAACCCGCAACGGCATCATGCTGGTGTCGCACATCCGGCACCTGATCGAGGACGAAGGGGTCACGGACTTTCGTGAAGCGGTCGAGCGTGGCGCCCGGGAACGACTCATCCCGATTCTGATGACCGCCATGGCGGCCGGGCTGGCCCTGATTCCGTTGGCGGCCGGCGGAGGGCAGGCGGGCAGCGAAATCCAGACGCCGATGGCGATCGTCATCCTGTGCGGGTTGATGAGCTCAACGTTCCTGAACATGGTCGTCGTTCCGACCATGTACCTTCAGTACGGCCGCCCGGCGAACAATCCGCGGGCGGGTGGCACGACGGCATAGACGTGCGCTGAAACACCGCTTCGCATGACTGCGTTGGGGACCGGCACCGACGTCGGAGGCAGCCCTTGGGAAAGGCAACGGCCCACGGCGGATCATCACTGGTTGCGAATGGTCACAGCTTTGATCCGCCCCGTTTCCATCGTCACGACACGGTCCGCGAGGGCGCGTGCGTCATCTCGATCGTGCGTGACGTAAATCGTCGTGAGCGAGAGGGTCCGTTGCACAACAGCGAGTTCGGCCCGCAGCGACTGGCGCAATTCAGGATCTAGGCTGGAAAAAGGCTCGTCGAGGAGGAGCACACGAGGCTCGGCGACAAACGCACGCGCCAACGCGGCCCGCTGCTGCTCTCCGCCCGATAGCTGATGGGGGTACCGGTTCGCCAACGCGTCGATACGCACGAGCACGAGCGCGCTTTTCACACGCTCGTCCCACACACTCTTCGCGACGCCTACCGAGCCCATGACGAACGTCAGATTGCCGCGCACCGTCAGGTGCGGCCAGAGTGCCAGGTCCTGAAATACGAATCCGATCCGTCGCTGGTGGGGAGGCACGAGGCTGCGCCCGGCGCGCGCCACTTGCCGTCCTTCGAGCCAGATCTCGCCGTCATCCGGCACTTCCAGCCCGGCGGCCAGGCGCAGGAGCGTCGTCTTGCCGCACCCGCTTGGACCCAGGATGACGACCGTCTCGCCCGCGGCAACCTCGATCGACAGGTGATCAACGACGGCCCGTGAGCTGTACCGCTTCGTAACGCCCACCATGCGAAAGCAGGTCTCGCTCACCGCCGCCCCGTGAGTGAGCTCGCAAGCCCGAGCAGCACGAGTGGCGCAAAGACCACACCCGCCTGCAAGAGTGCAAGCCCTGCGACCTGTGACGACGGCGCGTTGGCAATCATCGTGTAGATGCGTATGGGCAGCGTCGCTTCACCGGGCGGCGCCACGATAATTGTCGTGCCCAGCTCGCCGAACGCCAGAATAAACGCCACAATCCACGCTGCTCCGAGCGCCAGCGTCATCTGTGGAAAGACAATGTGCCACAGCATCCGGCACCATCCCGCACCACTCACGGCAGCGGCTTCCTCCTGCGACACCGGCACGAGCCGCACGCCTGCCGCGAGTGCCAGCGCGGCGACAGGCACCAGTCGAGCCATGTAGGCCAGCAGGATCATCAGGTCGGTCCCGTACAACTCACCAAGCGGCCCGGCACGGTTCCACAGCCCTATCAGGCCCACACCAACCACCGTGCTTGGCATGGCGAACAGCACGATCAGAAGCACGTCGGCCCACCGGCCCCAGCGTGAACGAGCTCGCGCGTAGCCGATCCAGACCGCCAGTGCGACCACGGCCGTTGCTCCCGCTGCGGCGAGAATCAGACTATTCACGATCGCTTCGCCCGAACCAGCCATCGCGTCCAGGAAGGACCGTGCGCTCAGCGCTTCGCGCGCGAGTACCGTGAGGGGTAACACAAGCGACACCGTGATCACGGCGATGATGGACGCGAGGGCTGCATGCCGCCACTCGTCGAGCGAGAAAGCGGGCACGCCGGTTCCGCGACGAGTGGCCACGAGTCGGTCCCCCACAAGAACCCCCGCCGTGGCAGCGACCACGATCGACACGGCCAGGAGCGGCAAGGTCAGCAGCGTGGCTCGCCCGAAGTCGTACAAGGCCGCAAACGCTGTGAACACTTCGGTGGGATACACGCGCACGCGCAACAGCCCAGGCACGCCAAACTCGGACAGGGCGAGCACAAAAATGACGAGCGTGGCGGCCAGTACACCCGGTAACGCCAGCGGCAAGGAAATCCGACGGAGCACGCGACCGGGCGTTGCCACGAGCAACGCGGCCTCCTCGAGACGGCCATCGATGCCGCGCATCGCCACCTCCGTGGCCAGCATCGACAACGGATAGAACACTACGCTCAGCACGATTACCACGCCCGGCAGACTGTACGTCCACTCAGACAGCAAGTCTCGTCCGACAAGCGTCGCAAGAATTCCTCGACTGCCGCCAACGTAGATCCACGCCAGGCCGACGATGTACGGCGGAAGGGTTACGGGCGCGGCAAGAGCGAGACGAACAAGATCCTTGTACGGCACGGAGACTCGTGCCAGCACGACGCCGAGCGTTGCCCCGATCAGCGTGGCGAAAATCGCGGTGCCGGAGGCGAGCAGCGCGCTGTTGACCAGGAGCTCACGCTGTCTCGCATCGAGCAGGATAGTCTCGAACGTGAATGACGCGGCCCCCTCGACGAGGCTCTGCGCGAGCAGATACGCGGAGGGAAGGACGCAGACGACCAGGAAAAGCGCGACGGCCGCTCCGAGCACCAGCGCGCGGGGCGATCGTCGCCCCCACATCACAACCCGAGGATCGTGGCCAGTCTGGCCGTGACGTCTTCCACGCGAGCCGCCGCCTTTCCGTAGTCGAGCGTCATCGGCGTGAAACTCGAGATCTGGGGAATATGCTTCGGACCCGGCACGCCAGCGTGCAACGGGATTTGGACGGCCTCAGACTCGGCGAGCTGCCGCTCCACGTCGGAGGAGAGGAGGTAGTCGATCAGCCGCCTTCCTTCCTCAGGATGTGGGCCATTCGCTACAAGCGAAACCATGTTGGGCATCACCGGGACACCCAAGCCGTCCTTGTCGGGCAGGATCATCGCCACCGGCTGACCGTTCTCAATCGCGACGTTCACGTCATCGGTGTCTGTGAGACCCACTTTGACCTCACCGCGCGCGACCAGATCGCGAACCGTAGAGTTGCTGTCGACGACGCGTATCCCATTGGCGCGCAACTGTCGAAACAACTCGTCCCCCTTCGCGTCGCCAAGCTCGGCATAGAGCGCCGCGACATGGAAGGAAGTCGAGCCGAACCGCGGGTCGGCCATGGCGGCCTGACCTTTCCACCTGGCGTCGGCCAGATCGAAGACGGATTGTGGTGCCTCGTTCGGCCTCACCAGCTGAGTGTTGTACGCAATCACGCGAATCCTGGCCGAGAAGCCAGTCCAGTAGCCATCAGGATCGACGAGCGTCTCAGGGATGCCGGCCGCGCTTGGCGAACGGTACGACGCAAGCACATTCCGCGATTTAAGCACGAGGGTGCGGACCGGTTCGTTCGACCAGAACACGTCGGCCTGAGGCCGACCTGCTTCGGCCAGGATCCGATTCGCGAGCCCCGTGGATTTCGTCTCTTCCGTGTCGTAGGCGACAGCCACTCGTACACCGGATCGTCGTTCGTACTCCCGGAGCACTGGCTCCGAAAACACGCGGTCTGTCGACACGTAGATCGTCACGGAGCGGTCGGTGTTCCGCACCGACCCGGGCGACCCGCACCCCACATCTAAGACGACGAGCAAGGTTAGAGCGAGGACACTTGAACTTCGCGTCATGACCACGTTCGCCTCGGCTTCACACTACCGTGTCAAGACGGTCAGGTCATCGAAATACGTGACCGAGTCAGCCTTGGTCCACACGCCGATCATGCCAGCTTGAGTGAACGTCGCGTCTTCGACCTCGTACAGCTTGTGGCCGTCGTGATACACCTCGAAAATCGACCCACGGGCAACCACACGGAGGGTCCCCCACTGACCGGAGGGAACTTTCGAGGGCTTTCCATACGTGCGACCTTCCCCTTTGACAGGCAGATCGGTGCGCCGGCCATTCTGGACCTTGTAGAGCACGACGTTGTCCTCGCGCGCGTTGGCGCGGACGATGTAGTAGTTGTTCTCGTCCTGATACCTCCAGACGAGTCCGGCAGCCTGGTCCACCTGCCCCGACACAGGCTTGAACCTCACCGAAAGATCTACGTCGGCGGTCCTGATGTCTGAGAGGACTGCGACGGGGAATCGTAAACCCGTCCGGTCGGCGTCGAGTTGGGCCAGGTACTTGTCAGCGCCATCGGCCTGAACCACCCACCTCCCGGGGCGCCCGACCTTCGCCGTGTGGCCGAACTCGAAGCCCTTCGGCGGTTGACCAACCGTGTCTTGTCCGAAATCGACCTTGCGCGTCTGGGCGTATGCGAGCGCGACCGTGCTCATGAACACCAGCGCGACGAGACCCGGCATCCGCATCGTGCAACCCCTTTCCTGACCTCGACCTGCAACGTCGATGGACCACCTGCAGCCTCGTCGCAACCCGGTGCTATTTGAACGGCAACTCGTTCACCATGTGGCACGTCCCGCACGCGGCCGTATAAGGTATGGGCATCGCCCGTCCCGGCGGCACTCCGTCGACCGCCACGTTTGTTTTCAGTGGCACGTCGAACACGTGGGACTTCAACGGACCTTGCCAATAGGCATTGTTCTCTTCTTCCTGCGCGTTGGCGTACGGAGGCGTCCTGATCATCCGCCCAAAATCGCCGGCAATGCCGCCGGTGTTGGCGGTCCCGGGCATGTGGCAGTCGATACAGCGCGTCAGTTGCCCCTTCATCTTCGCGTTCAGCTTCGTCTCCATGTGCGACAGCACGTCCACGGAATGACATCGCTGGCACAACGGTGAGGAAGAATCGTCGGGATCGTGAAGAAGGAAACGCGGGTACGGGCCCCCGTGCAGGTCGTGGCAGTCCGGGCAGGCGACCAGCAGTCGATCGTTCCTGTACATCTTCGATTTCAAGAAATCCGCGTACTGCTGATGCGGCTTGTCCGAATGGACGTCGTCGGGCCAGATGTTGTCCTCCCGTCCTGGCCCCTGCATCGTCGGCCCCTTCTTCACCGGGTCAGTGTATTTCGTGATCAGCTCGTGGCGGCTGATGCCCGGCCTCGCGAGCTCTCCCGCCTCGCTCACAGCTTGCGTGTACCCGATGGTTGGCCCCCCATACCCCTGCCTTCGGTCGTGGCAGCGGCCGCAAACCGCGCTCGACCGCTCGGCCGAGAGATACCTGGGATTCACGATGAAGCGCGATCGCCCTAGGTTGGCCACATGCTCCGAGCCCGGGCCGTGACAGCTTTCACAACCGACATTGATTTCGTCCAACTCGGGATCGTCGTCGATGTTCATGTCGCCGCCGGGGTCGTTGACGGCGCGCACGAGATACTGGCCCGTCGCTCTGTCCTGGTACCGCTCCCAGCCAGTCAAATGACAGCCCGCGCACATGGTCTGCACCGCATTCGTGTTGACCGGGGGAGCCGTCAGCACATCGTCGGGCGTTCCGTATCGAGTGTCACCGCCAGGAGACCACCACATCGAGAACTTGTAGTCTTGCCACACACGCCGCTCTCGGTGGAGCCTGTTGTCACGGCCGGTCATGTTGTACCGCAGCAGGGTGTACCACCCCTGACGATCGCCCAGTCCGGGAGGAACTGACACGATGTATCGCTGGTCGTGGACTGCCCCGCCATAAAGGAGCTTGACCTCCAGGTGCGCGGGGCTGTTCGGGTCTCGCGTGTTCAGCCGGTTTACCATCGTGATGAAGTACTTGCCGCCGTTTGCGTTTTTCCAGAGATAGACATCGGCGTAGATCGTCTGGATGGGCAGGCGGACATCGCCGAATGCCCGCAGGATGAACTTATCGTCGCCCCTGCCGCCGTCGTAGTCCGCCAGCTCGAGACGCGTGCCGCGGGTGTAGTCATCGACGGCAGGAAAGGACTGAAGCGCGTCGAAGTAGTCCGGGTGTCGCGAAAAATCCTGCAATTTTCCGGGCGCCCCTGGGACGGTCCATCCGAGCTTGTGCGCGGTCTGCTGCCAGTGCTGCTTGTCCTTGTGGCAGGCCAGACAAGGCGAGCTGCCGACGAACCGGGCCGCTGCAGAAGGAGCGCTCGAGAGCTTGATCGTCATCGATTGAGCGCGCAGCTGCGCGGCCGGATAGCTTTGTCTGCTCCGGTCCCCGCCCGGCAGGTGTTCCACGTCGTTCGGGCCGGGCGTGACATGAACGAAGAACCTCCCGTCTGGCACGTCCGCCACGACGAAGTTGCCGCGCGCGTCCGTCGTCGCCTGCGGGAACTCCCCGCCCCGCAGCCGGATCGCGTCCTCGAGCGGCTCGTCGTAGGCCTCGGCGGGATACGGCGGCGCGTAGATGGCACTCGCCGTCATCCGAGTGGTGATGTCAATCGCCGTAACGGGCACGAGATGGATCGTCGCTCCAACGACCGGATGACCGGGATTGGTGACGGCACCGCCTACGACCAGGGCGCCTGACGCGCTCAGCACCTGACCTGTGAACCGACGCCCCTGGCCCGCGGGTGGCCGTGCCTGGCTGGACGCCGAGGCACGCTGGAACGTCAGCGCCGCCAGCGACAGCACGAGCGTGGTGGCTGCGATTGAAAAGCGTCGTGACGCGCTGGGCTGCCACATAGGTGCGTCTTCCTTCAAAGACGCCACGCGTACTGCAGTTTCACGAGCAGCTGGTTCGACTCGAGCTGCCAACGATCGAGCGTCGATTGGAGATTATGGTTGTAGACGACGAACAGATCGGCCACGGGCAGGAACGTCCAGCGCAGCCGCGTGTTCGTGCCGACCGACTCGCTGTCGGTGTCGTACTGCACGTAACTGGCCACGGTGAGATCCGGCGACAGGTTCACCCGCAGGCGCGTCCCGATGAGCGTCTGCGTGAAGTCTCCGGCGGCCAGCTGGCCGATGTTTCGCTCGCCGGAAAACTCCACGGTCAGGAGGGGCGTTGGATTCCATGCCCCCGTCCACTGGATCTGGTCCAAGCTGCCATCGTAAAAGCCACCGAACCACCATGTTAGCTGTGCGTACAGCCGGCGCTTCTGGGCCGTGCCGACCTCAAGACGGTAACGGTTCCAGTGATAGGACCCGGGTGAGACTTCCACGCCGTCAATCACGAACGGCGTGACGAGACGCTCGCCCGTGGGGTTGACATTGACTTCGAATCGGTCCCCGCTGCGGAATCGCCAGTTGATGGGAGCGATGAAGACGCGATAGCTCTCCCAGTGTCCCGAAAGGTCCGTGGCCAGCGACGGCATGAGCTGGTGTGTCAACTGCTGGAGCGGACCGCGCGACAAACGTGTTCGGTTGTTGGCCTGCGCGTTGAAGAGGTTGACGGCGCGGCGCGGCACGAAGCCGAGCGAGGGGTCGAAGTCCCGACCGATGTGTTTGTACACAAGGTTGAGATCCCAGAGGTCGTTGGGATAATCCACGCTCAGTCCATGCGCCGTGGCGTCAGAGCCGAGGCCCGCACGCCCGGTGGCAAGCGCCCATCCTCCCACCAGGAAATTCTTGTCCCCACGAAAGCGTGACGTAGCGTATGTGAAGTCCACACCGGTCAGCCAGCTTCCTTGTCGTCCGATCGGGTCGCCCACGGTGGCGATGGCGCCAAGCCAGGACTCTTCCCAGACGTTCTGCTTCACGCGGCCGACGGCCATCAGCGCTTCGTCGTCAACCACCCCGGCCCGCGTGCGGGTTCCGACGACGAGTCCTCCGAGGTTCGAGTTCGCCTGACGGCCGTTGACCTTGCCGCCTGCGAGGATCGGGACTTCGACACCGCCGACCAGGCCAATCCGCCTGCTGAAAAATGGAATGACGTCCTGGCCGAGGCCGAGCCCAAACGAGAAGATATCGGCGCCCTCCAGAAAGAACGTGCGTTTCTCTGGGAAGAACAGCGGGAAGCGAGTGAGATTCGTGCGCCGGGTGTCGACTTCGGTTTCGGCAAAGTCGGTGTTGATCGTGAGGGACGCGAGCACACCGGGCCCAAGCTGCTGCGTGACGTCCAGACTGGGCTGGAACTCGCCCTCGACCGCTGCTGACGGCGCCGGTAAGCCGCCTCCGCTCGTGATCGCGGGCCGAACTGAAAGGCCGAGACCCTGACTCAACTCGGGAAGATCAGTGAGCAGACCGGCGCGGCTGACCTGGGTGACCTGATACTGGCGGGCCGGCGACGCCCAGCGGTCCGTCTCGAGCAGACGCTGGATGCGTCGCTGCACGTTGAAGTGCCATTCGCGCAAGCCCGGCTTGAAGCTCAAGGTCTGCATCGGGATCCACACCTCGGCGCTCCACCCGAACTCGGACCGCCTGGTCGCCGCCTCCCAGATCCCGTCCCACTCGGCGCTCTCGGATTCGCCGCCAGGATTGATGAGCCCGTCGTAGCGGGCGCCGCTCGGGTTGATCGCGAAGACGTAGCCCGAACGACCGTCCAGAAACGGCCCGAGCACGATGCGTACGTGGTCCTCCGAGCCGAGTGCCGCGTCTCGCTGGACGCTGAAACTGACGATGCCGCTGGGATCCGGGTCATCGCACTGGACGCCGATGAGGAGCGCCTTCGGACCCGCCAGCACCCGCACGACGGTCCGGGCCGATGGCGGAGCCCCCTCCATCGGATCAGTCTGGGTGAAGGGCCCGGTAGGTTCGGCCAGAGCCCACGCCGCTTCATCCAAGAGGCCATCGATCGTGAAACGGTCCGGCAGCACCGCTGCACGAAGGCTCGGCGTTCCCGCTTCCTGCGCCTGGACCGGGGGCGAACACCAGACAGTGGCCACTGCCACGCAGATCCACGTAGCGCACGGCCGCAGCAGCTCACCGCCCCGATGTCGACGAACGGTCTCCATCCAGCCCAATCATAAGACGACAACACGAAAGTAGACTTACAAGCGGGTCGTCGCCTCCGGACGATTTCCAGGCGCCGCCATACTTTCTGGAGCATCGCGAATGACCGACTTGCTTGCTGGTTCCCCTTGCAGCGCGAGGCTCGGGTCTGGATGTCGAACGAAAGTAAGGAAGCGGGCTGCTGCTCGCGCGGTCTGGTTGATGGCCGGTGGCCTACTGGCGATACCGGCACCTTCCTTCGCGCAGGGCGAGCCGCGCTGCGTTTTCCTTTGTGCCCCGGAGTTGAAGATCGAGCCGACATGGACGATCGAGCATCTAGCCTCCAGGCACCGAATCGAAAGCGACGGACAGGTTGAGCGTGCCGCGCGCGAAACCGTCTTCGAGCTGATCTTCGCGCTCGATGTGCCGACGACCATTCCCCGGGTCGGTCTCACGCTCGAGGCGATCTTCATCCCGTTTGGTGGAATCGCCGTTCATCCTTTCACTGGCGTTTCTGCCAGCGATGCCGGGCGGGGGGAGATTCGCGACAACGGCATAGAAATCGAAACAGAGCTCAACTTCGACCTGTTTGAAACAGAGCAGACGAATGGCTGGGCATCGTCGCACTTCGATGTGGTGGACAAGTTCAGCCCGGGAGAGACGCCGCGTGACGGGAGCGTCTACACCCACAAGCTCAACTTCGAGTGGGACACGGCGTTCCACGTCTTCAATCGGTTGCCGAACGGTCACTGGCTACGCAACGTGGAGTTCGAAGTGTCGCTGGACTACGTCGCCACGGGCCTCCCGAAAGCGGGAGATCGCATTGGCGATGAACAGTTCCTGGACCGCGCGAGTCCATGGTCGCTGTCGTTTGTGATTGTCATTCCGCTGGCACCACTTGTCCCATGACTGCGCAGGCATCGCACCGCATGGGCGAGGAAGAGTTGCCCCAATCCTCAGGCGGGTGGCACGACGGCATGAGCATGCCTGCGCTGGAGCACCAGCAGCGTCAGGCCGAGACACACGACCGACAACGCGATGAGATGCGCCAGCGTCAGCGGACCGGCGATTCGGCGGTTGACCCGGATGAATTCGATGACGAAGCGGATCGTGCCGGTCAGAACGAAGTACCGACCGAGCACCTCGACATCCGGCACCCCCCGGCGCCGCCACACGACGAGCGCCCAGACGACGCCGCAGAGCGCCACCGTTTCGTATAACTGCGTCGGATGGACCGGCACGGTCGTCGGAGGCAAGCCCCTGGGAAACGCAACGGCCCACGGCAGGTTGCTGGGACGTCCGTAATCATCACCGACGAGAAAGCAGCCGATACGGCCAAGCGCGTGTCCAGCCGCGAGGGCGGGCGCTGCCGCTGAGAGCGCGGGAACCAGCGGCACGTGCATGCGGCGCAGCATCCACAAGCCGGAACCGACGCCACCGATGAGCCCGCCAAACCAGCTGAAGCCCCCGCGGCTGAAGAGCAAGGTGCTGACGGCACTATCCCCCGAGAACTCGATCGTCCAGAGGAGCTTCGCGCCGACGAAACCGCCGATGACGCCGACGACCGCGGCGTTGCCGGCTCGCTCGGGCAGCCCCGCCCTCTCCGCCTCGCGGCCGAACAGCCAGATCCCCACGAGCGCGGCCGTGGCGACGGCCACGCCGAAACTCGTGACCTCGAAGCTGCCGATGCGAAAGAGAATCGGATACATGGAAGGGCGTCCTAGAGGCCGGACATCTCACGGTCTCGGGTTGAACGAGCCTGCGCGCGCCTTCCTCTCAAAATGCCTGGCCGATGCTGAAGTGCATGCGCCAGCGGCGCTGCTGCGGCTCGCCGTCGATCTGCAGGTTCGGAACCGGATTGAGCTGGATACCCACATCGAAGCGAATCGGCCCGACCGGCGTCACGTAGCGAAAGCCCGGCCCGACCGCGTATCGCAGGTCTTCGAGGTCGAGAGTCCACGGCGGCGCCCAGACGTTGCCCGCGTCCAGAAACACCACGGCCCCCAGCCTGGCGTTCATCTCGAGTCGAAGCTCTGAGGAAAACCCGAACAGGCTGTCGCCGCCCAGTGGGACGCCGGACTCGGACAGCGGGCTGATTTCGTATCTGCCCCAGCCGCGCAGGCTGTTCGCTCCGCCAAGAAACAGCCGCTTTCCAAACGGAATCGTCGTGTCTTCATCGCCTTCCCCGTCGATGACACCCCAGGCGACGCGATTGGCGAATGTCACCCGTGACCCGATCGGCACATAGTGTCGCAAGTCCGTGGAGACGGCGAAGTACTTGAACGTTCCCGGAATGATTCGACCGGTGTGCTCGAGGTGGGCCGCTGCCTGGAAGCCTCGATGCGCGTTGAGGATGTTGTCGGTGCCGTCGATTTGAAAGTCCCCGGCCACGGCGCCCAGGAACCCCTCCTGCTTGCCGGTGACCGGATCGAGCCCGAGAGCGATCAGCTCATCTATCAATGTGGGGTCGTTCAGTGCGCTCTCGGAGACCGTGCTGCGGTTGTTCTCGGCGATGACGGACAACCCGATGGTGCGCCGCTGCGATCTGACGCGATGTTCGAAGATGGCGCGACCTCCTGCGACGAACGCATCGTAAGCAGGGGTGAACGTGTTCCACTCTTGCCCCTGAAGGTTCATCGTGATGCCGCGAACGAGAAAATACGGCTGAATGAAATTCGCCTGCACGCCGCGATCGAGCGACGACCATTTGCCCCGGACCGACGCCGTTCTGGCGTCGCCGAGGAAGTTCACATGCCGGTACTCCGCCTCGACGCGGGCTTTTTCGTCGGTTCCGTAGCCGAGTCCGAAATTGACGTGCTGGTGCTTGTTCTCCGCCACCGTCACCCGCGTTCGGATCTGAGGGAATTGCCGTTCGGGCTCGAGCACTTCCACGTTGGCGAACTGGAACAGCTCCAGGCCGTAGAGACGACGTTGGGAATCCTGCATCGCCGAGCGGTTGAAAGCATCGCCAGGGCGGTAAAGAAGCTCGCGCGAAATCACGCGATCCCCGACCGACCGGTTTCCGGAGATCTCGACCAGCCCGAAGTTGACCGACGGCCCGGGGTCGGCGGTGACATCGACGACCACCGATCGCGCGGCCCTCTCCGTTTCGGTGACCCAGGCTCGCGCGTATGCGAAGCTGTAATCGCGCAGAGCGTTCTCGACGCCCCGCTGGGCCGTGACCATCAGCTGTCGATCGCGAACGTCGCCGACTTTGAACGGCAGGCTGTTCTGAATGGCGGCGACCTGGTCGGGCGGCACGTCCCAGAAACCGTGCAGGTCGATCGCGGCAATTCGAACCGGCTGCCCTTCGTCGATGGTCAGGACAACGTGCACCTGGTTCTGCTCTTCGTTGAGCTGAACGTCGAACGCTGTGACCTGCGCCTCCGGGTAGCCGCGATCGGCGTAGAACGCCCGGATACGCTGCAGGTCGGCGTCGAACTGCTTGCGCTCGAAGTATTGCTTTCTTCCCCAGGGAATCCAGGACGAATCTTTCGTAGCCAGCGCGTTCCGCAGCTGATCCTCGGAGACCGCTGCCACGCCCTGAAACTCAATCCCCCGAACCTGAACGCGGCCGTCTTCCTGACAGGCGGCCGCAAGAACGGCCGCCAACAGGACGCCCCAAGCGGTGGCGACCGCGCGGCCGGCAGCTCGTCGGCGCATGAAGCGTCGACCACCGGGGACAATGCGGGGCGGACGGTCCATCTGAACGAGTATACGTGCGTGCACGGAGCGTGCCTTTCCCCTTGTCGCTTCCTCAGCCCCCGTTGCGTCCTGCGGCCGATATGACATATCCTTCTGCCGTTTTCGGACCGAGGACCGTCGGAATGCCGCGACGGGACTTCCGGCGACGTGCGTTGACGATCCTTGGAGCAGATGTCCAAACCGATTACCGCTATCGTGTTAGCGGCAGCCCTCGCCGTGAGCCTGGTGACCCTGGTCGCGGCCATCCGTCTTCCCGGTAGCAACCAAGGGTACGAGCCGGTCCAGCCCATCGCCTATTCACACAAGCTCCACGCCGGCGACCTCCAGATTCAGTGCATGTACTGCCATTCGGCCGCCGACAAGAGCCGGCATGCGGGCATTCCGGCCATGAACGTCTGCATGAACTGCCACTCAGGGGTGACCGCGTCGATGACGGCCGTCCGGCAAGAGGAAGAAGCCGCCAAGAAGGAGAACCGGGCGGCTCAGACGATTGAATCGGCCGAGCTGCGGAAGCTGTACGACGCGCTCGCGCTCGACGAGACGCTGTTTCCGATCAGCGACAAGACGGCGACACCGATAGCGTGGAAGCGTATTCACAACCTGCCCGACTTCGTGTACTTCGACCACCGGGCGCACATCACGGCCTCGGTGACGTGTCAGACGTGCCATGGACCCATCGAGACGATGGAGCGCGTGAGGCAGTACGAGCGGCTGAGCATGGGCTGGTGCGTCAACTGCCATCGCGACGCGAACGAGAACGGAATCGCCGGCAAGCAGGTCAAGGCGCCGCTCGATTGCGTGACATGTCATTACTAGGCCGTGTCCTTCATTGGACGCGGCGGTGATTAAATGCCAGACACCCCAAAACGCTATTGGCTGAGCGTCGTCGAGCGGGACACACCAGAAGAGGTGTCGCGCTCGCTGGAGAACGGCGACCCCGAGTTCGCCCCCACGCGACGCAGCTTTCTGAAAGCCGCGGGGTTCACGTTCGGAGCCCTCGCGGCCTCCAGCTGCCGGGCGCCGGACGTCGACGCGATTCCCTATGTTCAGCAGCCGGACGGCCTGGTGCCGGGCCGCCCGCTCTTCTACGCGACGACCTGCGGCGCGTGCGAGGCGCGGTGCGGGCTGCTCGTGACCACGCGTGACGGCCGCCCCATCAAGATCGAAGGCAACCCCGATCATCCCTTCTCGGGCGGATCAGCCTGCGCAGTCGGGCAGGCGTCCATTCTGGGTCTGTACGACAGTCTCCGCCTGCAGTACCCGACCAAAGCCGGACAGCGCGTCGCGTGGGCGGACGCCGACAAGGAGATCCTGGCGACGCTCGACCGAATGAAGCAGGAGGGGCGTGCGGTCCGCGTGCTCACCAGCACGGTGACGAGTCCAACGACCGCAGCCGTGATCGCCGACTTCCTGAGCGGCTTCGCCAACGGTCGGCACGTCAGTTACGATCCGATTTCATCCGCCGCCATCCTCGAGGCCCACGCGCAGACGCACGGGGCACGCCTCCTGCCTCAGTACCATTTCGATCAGGCGGACGTCATCGTCAGCTTCGATGCCGATTTTCTGGGTGCGTGGATTTCTCCCCTTCAGCATGCCCGAGGGTACGCGAGCCGGCGTCGGGCCAGCGAAACGAGCCCCACGAAGTCCTATCACGTCCAGATCGAATCGCGACTGTCGCTGACCGGTTCGAACGCTGACCGGCGGCTGCGTGTGGCACCGGGAGAGGTCGGTCACGTCGCGACTCACCTTGCTGCCAAGATCGCGCAGCGCGCCGGTGCGTCCTTCGCGGCCGCAGGGCTGACTCCCTCGTCTTTCGACGCGGCGATCGAGGCAATTGCTGAAAGGCTCTGGAACGCGAGAACGCGCGGCCTCGTCGTGTCGGGCAGTCAGGACGTCCAGATTCAGACCGTCTGCAATTTCATCAACCAGACGATCGGCGCTTACGGCGTCACTGTCGATCTGTCACGCCCTTCGTTTCAGCGGTCTGGCAGCGACACCCAGTTGGCCGAGTTGCGCGCCGAACTGGCCCGCGGCGAAGTGGGAGCGCTGATCATCGCGGGCGTCAACCCGGTATTCGACCTTCCGGACGCCGCCACGCTGAGCAACGACATCAAGCGGGTCCCCCTTGTCGTGAGCACGGCGGAGCGTGCGGATGAAACCGCCAGCCTCGCTCATTTCGTGTGCCCCGATCATCACTATCTCGAAGCCTGGAGCGACGCGGAGCCGGTCTCGGGTCTGGTGAGCCTGGCGCAGCCCACAATTCGGCCGATGCACGAGACCCGGGCGTTCATCGAAACCCTCGCCGCCTGGGCGGGCAAGCCGCAGCCCGCGCTCGAACTGATCCGTGCGCACTGGACGATGGCGGTGCATCCCCGGGCAGAAGGCGGGTTGCCATTCACGGTCTTCTGGGACCGCACGCTCGAGCGCGGTGTCGCAGAAGTCGGTCCGCGTCCTGGCGCGGGCGCCGCGCCGAGCTTCAATGCAGCTGCAGCAACACCGGTTCTCCAGCCCGGCGGAACGTCGGCTGACGGGCTCACGCTGGTGCTCTACTCGAAGATCGGAATGCTCGACGGCCGTCACGGGCACAACGCCTGGCTGCACGAGATGCCTGACCCCGTCACCAAGGTCACCTGGGACAACTACGCATCCCTGTCGCCTGAGACCGCGCGAAGGTTAGGGGTGGAAGACGGTGACGTTGTGCGAGTCACCGCCGACGGGAGCTCCGCGCTCGAGCTGGCGGCGTTTGTTCAACCAGGGCAGCACGATTCGGTCGTCTCCATCGCGCTCGGCTACGGCCGGGCCGGAACCGACCGCTTCGGCCGGGTGGGCCCCCCCTGGTTCGAAGCACGGCCCCGCCTGGAGCCGGTTGGCGTCAACGCGGCCGTCTGGATCACGAGCACGGAGAACGCCCGCCAATACGCGGGGCGAGCCGTCACGGTCACGAGCGCCGGACGAAGACGGCCGTTGGCGTCGACTCAGGTGCACCACTCCCTCGAGCCACCCGGCAGCACCGAGCGGCGTCCAATCATTCAGGAGGTCACGCTGGCCGAGCTGACCGCGCCCCCGGCCGCGGCCCCAGCCGAGGCAGAGCACCCGGCAGGCCACGTCGAGGGGGATCTCTGGCCTGACGATCATCCTCTCGAGGGACACCGCTGGGGGATGTCGATCGATCTCAATTCCTGCACCGGCTGCTCGGCCTGTATCGTCGCCTGTCAGGCCGAGAACAACGTGCCGGTCGTCGGTCAGGACGAGGTGCGCCGCAACCGCGAAATGCACTGGCTGCGAATCGACCGCTACTACTCGGGCACCGACGACGAGCTTGAAGTTGCGCATCAGCCCATGCTGTGTCAACACTGCGAGCACGCGCCGTGCGAAACCGTCTGCCCTGTGCTCGCGACGACGCACAGCGAAGAGGGGCTGAACGAACAGGCCTACAACCGCTGCGTGGGGACGCGGTACTGCGCCAACAACTGCCCGTACAAGGTGCGGCGCTTCAACTGGTTCGACTACCCGCACGAAGATCGTCTTCAGAACCTGGTGTTCAATCCCAACGTCGTGGTCAGATCGCGCGGCGTGATGGAGAAATGTTCCTTCTGCGTGCAGCGGATCCAGGAGAACAAGATCGAAGCCAAGCGGCTCGGCCAACCTCTCGCGGACGGGGCGATCAAAACGGCCTGCGAGCAAACGTGTCCCGCGCAGGCGATCGTCTTCGGCGATCTGCACGATCCGAACAGCCGCGTCACCGCGCTCGCGGCCAGTCGGCGCGCCTACCGCGTGCTCGAGGAGCTGAACACACAACCATCAGTGCGCTACCTGAAGCTGGTGCGGCACGAGCGGCCCGCCGCTGCGGCGGGCGGGGAGGGTCGCAATGGCTGACGCACTGATCGTCGGCCGGGTCCCGCTGATCGCCGGCAACAAAGTCTCCGCCGACGTCACACGCGACGTTCTGAGCGCGCTCGATACGAAACCGTCGGCCCTGTGGTGGGGTGGGCTGGCTCTGTCGATGTCGGCCCTCGGCCTCGGGACGCTCGCCATTGTTTATCAGATCTCGACCGGCATCGGCACCTGGGGGCTCAATCGCACCGTCGGGTGGGCCTTCGACATCACCAACTTCGTGTTCTGGATCGGCATCGGCCACGCAGGCACTCTCATCTCCGCGATCCTGTTCCTGCTCCGGCAGCGCTGGCGCACGTCGGTGAATCGGGCCGCCGAGGCGATGACCCTGTTCGCCGTCATGTGCGCCGGGCTCTTTCCATTGATCCACATGGGACGTCCCTGGATGTTCTTCTGGATGCTGCCGTACCCGAACGATCGCGGTTCCCTGTGGGTCAATTTCAGGTCGCCGCTCGTCTGGGACTTCTTTGCCATCAGCACGTACTTCACGATTTCTGCGGTCTTCTGGTATGTCGGGCTCATTCCGGATCTCGCGACGGTTCGCGACCGCGAGCCTGGGACGATGCGGTCGAAGATTTTCGGGTTCCTGAGCCTGGGATGGACCGGCTCGTTCCGAACGTGGCACCGGTACGAAGTCGTCTACCTGATTCTCGCGGCGCTCGGCACGCCGCTGGTCCTCTCGGTGCACACGATCGTCAGCACCGACTTCGCGACCGGCGTCGTCCCGGGGTGGCACACGACCATCTTCCCGCCGTACTTCGTCGCGGGCGCGATCTTCTCGGGAATGGCGATGGTGCTCACGCTGATGCTCGTCGCCAGAAAGACGATGCGCCTCGAGGACTACATCACGCCGCAGCACATCGACGCGATGTGCAGCCTCGTGATTCTGACGAGCGGCCTCGTCGGCCTGGCGTACGGCACCGAGTTCTTCATCGCGTTCTACTCGGCGAGCCCGTACGAACAGTTCGCGTTCTACAACCGGGCGCTCGGTCCGCTCGCCTGGGGCTACTGGATCATGGTGGCCTGTAACGTCATCATCCCGCAGCTGTTCTGGTTCACCGGCGTTCGGCGGAATCTCGTCGTGGTGTTCGTGATCTCGCTCCTCATCAACGTCGGGATGTGGTTCGAGCGGTTCATCATCATCGTGGCGTCGCTCCAGCGCGAGTACCTGCCGTCGGCCTGGTCCGACTACGCCCCAACGCTAATCGAGATCACGACCTTCATCGGGACTCTCGGACTGTTCTTCACCTTGTTCCTGCTGTTCTGCCGATTTGTGCCGGTCATCGCGATCGCGGAAGTCAAGGGCGTGCTCCGGCCCGCTCACGGCGGACATGCCGCGCACGACTCGCACAGCGGATACAGCGACGCCGTGACACCGGAGGCGCCACGGTCATGAGCCAGCGGGTTCTCGTCAGCATCTTCGAGCGCGAAGGCGACGTGCTCCAGGCCACGAAGGCCGCGCGAAACGCCGGGCTGCCGATTGTCGACGTCTTCTGTCCCTATGTCGTCCACGGGATGGATCGCGCCATGGGTCTCCCCCACTCACGGCTGCCCTGGGTGACGTTTGTGCTCGGCCTGACCGGCGCCTTGTCGATGTCGATCTTTCAATACTGGGCCTCGGCGGTGGACTGGCCGATCAACGTCGGGGGCAAGCCATGGCATTCATGGCCCGCCTTCGCGCCCGTCATCTTCGAGGTGACGGTGCTCCTTGGCGGTGTCGGCACGGTCCTCGCCTTCCTGGTGTGGGCCGGGCTCAAACCCGGCGCCCAGTCGCCGGTGTCCGATCTTCGCGTCACCGACGATCGCTTCGCGCTGGTGCTCGGCCAGGGCTCGGGCTTCAACCGGTCTGCCGCGGAGTCGCTGTTGCAGAAGTTCCATCCGGTGTTCATCGAGGAGCGCGATATCGATCCGGGACAGCAGGTCACTCGATGAAGGCGATCAACATCGGACTCGCCGTGGCCCTGGTCGCCTCAATCGGCCTCAACGTCGCCCTGCGGACTGGAACCATCACCCGACCACCGCTCGAGTACTTTCCGGACATGGCGCGTACGGTCAGGTACAACGCGTTCGAGCGGAACCCCAATTTCGCCGACGGCATGACGCTTCGCCTCCCGCCGCCCGGTACGATCGCGCGGGGCATGCTGCCGCCGGCCAGTGACCCGGCGACGCCGCCAGGCGGCACCCCGCTGAACCCGTTCAAGCCCGAGGATACCGCCGCCGTCGCGCGCGGGAAGGTCGTGTTCGAGACGTACTGCGTCCCGTGCCACGGCATGAGCGCCGAAGGAGATGGGCTGGTCGTTCAGCACGGCTTCCCCGGTCCGCCGTCGCTCGTCTCGGGCCGCGCACCGACGATGACGGACTCCCAGCTGTTCGATGTGATTTCTTACGGGTCGGGCGCCATGCTGTCCTACGGCCCGCAAATCGCCCCCGAGGATCGCTGGAAAGCGGTCCTGCACCTCCGCACGCTCCAGAATCAGCCCGCGGCAGCCGGAGACGCGAAATGAGGCACGACACTCCGACACCCGTCGAGCTGACCGGAAACGCACGGACCGCCTTTCTCGTGCTCGCGGCTCTGGGTCTGATCACCGCCGCCGCCGGCGCATTCCTGGCGCCGACGCGCATGTGGGCCAGCTGGTTGATGGTGACGTACTACGCAATCGGTCTGGGTCTGGCCGGCCTCTGCTTTGTCGCCATCCACTACACGACCGGCTCCACCTGGAGCATCGCGTTTCGGCGGGTACCCGAGGCGCTGGCGGGAACGCTCCCCTTCTCTCTGGCGATGCTCGCCATCGTGTTCATCGCCCATCCCGACCTCTACGGGTGGACGCACGACGAGACGCTTGCCGAGTCCGAGCGGCTCGCCTTCAAGCATTTCTGGTTGTCGTGGCCCTTCTTTCTGGCGCGCGCGGTCGTGTACGCCGGCATCTGGATCGTGTTCGCGTTCGCCATCCGGCAGCGGTCGCTGAAGCAGGACAAAGACGGCGACCCCCGATGGACGCACGAGAACTTCCGCCTCTCCGCGGCCTTTCTGGTGCTCTTCGGCATCACGGTCACACTGGCCAGCATCGACTGGGTGATGTCCATCGAGTACCACTGGTTCAGCACGATCTTCGGCGTGTACAACTTTGCCGGCCTGTTTTTCAGCGGGCTCGCCGCGATCATCCTCATCGCCCTCTGGCTGGAACGCACCGGACCGCTCCGCAATGTCTTGAACGAAGGGCATCTGCACGATCTCGGCAAACTGCTCTTCGCGTTCAGCGTCTTCTGGATGTACATCTGGTTCAGCCAGTACATGCTGATCTGGTACACGAACATCCCGGAAGAGACGTCTTACTTCATCCGGCGCCAGCAGGGCGGATGGTGGGCGCTGTTCCTGCTCAACACGGTCCTCAACTGGGTGATTCCGTTCTTCATCCTGTTGCGACGCGACACGAAACGCCAGCGACAGACGATCGCGATCGTGGCAGTCATCGTCTTGCTCGGCCGCTGGTTGGACATCTATCTGATGGTCTTCCCCGCCATCGTCGGCGAATCGCCGACGTTCGGCCTCTGGGAGTTGGGGCTGACCCTTGGAGGAGTCGGGGCGTTCAGTCTCCTCATCGCGTCGGTACTGAAAGGCGCTCCGGCAGTGCCGATCGCGGACCCCGAGCTCGTCGAGAGCTTGGAATATTACTGAGCCCTTAGGGGCTTAAGGCTTAGGGCTTAAGGCTTAAGGCTTAAGGCTTAAGCCGACGTAAGCCATGAGCCCTAGGCCTTGAGCCTAAGCCTTGAGCCTAAATAATGAGCACCTGCGGCAACGTTTCGATGAGCTCGATATCCGCGGTCTCGAGCGACGGACTGCGTTCGATCTGACTGCGGGTCAGCTTGACCTTGATTTCGCGTGCTTCGACATCGATGGTGTCAATCACGCTGGGCGCAATCAGCACCGATTTCCCGCCGATCCAGTTACTCGTATCCACGACCAGGTGAGTCACCCTCCAATTCGGATCGATGAGGAAGTCGTCCACGTGACCGATTTCCCCATCCGTGGCATGAAGATGAAACCCCAGAAGCCTGCTCATCTTGTGCAGCATAGGCGCTCTCCTTCCAACCGGAGGTGCAAGGATACTGCCAGACCGGCCCTGCGTGCTAACCTTCCGTGGCATGCTCGCCCGACCGGCTCTCACGATGCTCGACGACGAGGAAACGCTGCTGCGCGACAGCGTATTCCAGTTCGCCGACCGGGAGATCAGGCCCCACGTGCGCGAGATGGACGACCAGGGCCATATTCCGCGCCCGCTTATCGACAAACTCTTTGCGCTCGGGGTGATGGGAACCGGCATTCCCGAACAGCTGGGCGGCGCTGGCGCCGGCTTCTTCCACGCGGTGCTCGCGGTCGAAGCGCTTTCGCGGGTCGATCCATCCATTGGGGTGCTCGTGGATGTCCAGAACACGCTCGTCATCAACGCGCTGGTTCGCTGGGGGAGCGAGGATCTGAAGCAGCGCTGCCTGACGCGTCTGGCGTCGGGGAGTGTCGGAGCGTATGCCCTGTCGGAAGCTGGCTCCGGGAGCGACGCGTTCGCCCTGGCGTCCCGGGCGACGGCGCTCGGCTCCGGCGACTGGGCGATCACCGGTCGCAAGCTGTGGATTACGAACGCACTTGAAGCGGATATTTTCATCGTCTTCGCCAACGCCGAGCCGGCCGCCGGCTACCGAGGCATTACGGCGTTCGTGGTCGAGCGCGGAACCCCGGGCTTCACCATCGGGAAGAAGGAAGACAAGCTCGGCATCCGCGCCAGCAGCACCTGCGAGCTGATTCTGGAGGACTGCCGCGTGCCAGCCGCCAACGTTCTGGGCGAAGTCGGTAAGGGCTACAAGGTCGCCATCGAAACGCTGAACGAAGGCCGAATCGGGATCGGCGCCCAGATGATCGGGCTCGCGCGCGGTGCGCTGGATCATACGCTGAAGTACGTGAAAGAGCGGGAGCAGTTCGGCAAAGCCATCGCCAGCTTCCAGGCCGTGCAGCATCAGCTTGCGAGGGCGTCGACCGATCTGGAGGCCGCGCGGTTGATGGTCTACAATGCGGCGCGACTGCGCGACGCCGGACAGCCATTCCTGTCCGAGGCGGCGATGTGCAAGCTCTTCGCTTCGGAAGTCGCCGAACGGGTGACGTCGCTGGCCATCAACCTGTTCGGCGGATACGGTTTCGTGAAGGATTACCCCGTCGAAAAGCTGTACCGCGACGCCAAGATCGGTCAGATTTACGAAGGCACGTCGAACCTGCAGCTGCAGACGATCGCAAAGCAGATTCTCGGATGAGGGAACGAGAACGAGATGTCCGATGCAGCCAACAGCACGGTCTATCTGACGAACCTCCTCAAGAACCTCCGTTATTACAAGGGCCTCGGCGAGCGGGCGATCGCGCAGGTGTCCGATGCCGACCTCCATGCGCTCCTCGATCCCGACTCCAACAGCATCGCCGTCATCGTCCAGCACCTGGCGGGAAATCTGCGCTCGAGGTTCACGGATTTCCTGACCACTGACGGGGAGAAGCCCGATCGAAATCGCGATGGCGAATTCGAGATGCCCGACGCGTTGTCACGCCGGGAGCTGATGGAGGCGTGGGACAAAGGCTGGACGATAACGTTCGCCGCCATCGAACGGCTCGAGCCAGCGGATCTGCTGCGGACGGTGTACATCCGGGGCGAGGCGGCCCTGGCCCTCGAGACGCTCAACCGGCTCGCGCTGCACGCCGCCTATCACGTGGGCCAAATCGTGTACCTCTCGAAGCATTTCGCGGCGGGAGAGTGGAAGACCTTGAGCATCCCCAGGCGGCGCGCGGACGCATCCTCACGTCAGTGACTCCCGGGGGGGAACCGCACTCAGATTCTCGAATCCGCGAGAACGGCCTCCGCGATGATCATCCGCTGCGCTTCCGAGGTGCCCTGATAAATCTCCGTCGCGCGCACGTCGCGGAAGAGTCGCTCGACGACGGATCCGCGGCGGTAACCTGCTGACGCGAGTACCTGCATCGCCCGGTCTGCGGCGCGGTGGGCCGCCTCCGACGCCGCGAGTTTGGCCATCGACGCTTCCAGGGTCGCACGGTCCTGGCGCTGCCTCGCGTCAGCCGCCTTCCACGTCAGCAGACGTGCCGCTCCCAGCTCGGTGGCCGAATCGGCGAGCATCCACTGGATCGCCTGGTAATTTGCAATGGGCTGGCCAAACTGCTCACGCGCCTTCGCATGGTCGATGGCGGCGTCGAGAGCCGCTTCACCGATCCCCAGTGCCTGCGCAGCGATGCCGACACGGCCTCCGTCGAGCGCCCACAGCGCGAGGCGGAATCCGTGATCGACGGGTCCGAGCACCTGATCCTCGCCGACACTCACGTCGAACTCGAGATCCATGCAGCCCAGGCCACGCACGCCGAGCGATTCGTCGCGCGCTGTTCGAGTGATGCCTGCAGCATCCATCGGCACGAGAAACGCCGTGACCCCGCGCACGCGTGCCCCGGACGATGCCGGCGCCTCCAGCCCTCTCGATCGCCTCGTCGGGCCAGGCGTGGTCGTCGCAAACACGATGGCGAGCTGCGCCGCTTCCGCGTTCGCAACCCAGACCTTCCGTCCTCTGATTCGATAGCCGTTGCCGGTTCGCACGGCGGTGGTCAGCTGATTGGCGGCATCCGTCCCGGCGTTCGGTTCGGACAGCGCGAACGCGCCAGGGGCGTCGCCGGCCGCGAGTGTCCGCAGCCACCGCTCCTTCTGAGGATCGCTCCCGGCGTACGCGATGAGCTCGGCGACCAGCGAGTTGGTGACGACGAGGGAGGCCGCCACAGTCGCGCTCGCCCGCGCGATGGCTTCGATGGCGAGAGCGTACGCGATGTAGTCGCGACCCGCGCCGCCCCAGGCCGTCGGGATGGTCATACCCAGCAAGCCAAGCCGGGCGGCGTCCCGCACTACGTCGATCGGGAACTCCCCGGCCTCATCGATGCGCTGCGCCCGTGGTGCAATGCTTTCACGCGCGAACTGTTCGATGGACTCCTTGAACGCTCGCTGTTCCGGGGTGAGGTCGAGAACCATTTCGTCAACAGCCAGTCACGGGCTTCCGGGCGCTCGCTACGTCGGTTGTGAACCGAGCCGCTCGAAGATCGGTCGCAGCCGTGCGGCAGTCTGGCTCAGCTCTTCGGGCAGCACACGGGTGTTGCCGACCACGGAAATGAAGCTCGTGTCGCCGGTCCATCTCGGGACGAGGTGCACATGGAGATGATCGACGATGCCAGCGCCTGCGGGCCGCCCGAGGTTGATGCCGACGTTGATCCCCTGCGGCGTGTACGCTTCGGTCAACGCCATCTCGGCACGGCGCGTCAGGGTCATCACGTCGTTGAGCTCGTCGGCCGTGGACGACGCCAGCGTGGCGACGTGTCGTCGCGGGGCGACCATCAAGTGGCCGTTGTTGTACGGGTAGCGATTGAGGATGACGAAGGACAGCGGGGTGCGAACCAGCACGAGCTCATCGCGTCCGGCCGCGCCCGCCTCGCAGAAAATACAGTGTCCGTTCCGCTCTTCGCCAGCTGCGCCGGTCACGTAGGCCAGTCTCCAGGGAGACCAGAGGCGTTCCACAAGGACAGAGGTCAGAGGCTAGAGGCTGGGGACGAGGGACGGGCCTCCAACCTCCGGTGTTTCATACTGCCATTGCATCCGGAGGGGAATCCTTCCCGGATGGCGAATCGGCTGGCGTCGGTTCCTTGTTGATGAGCTCTTTGAGCTCCTTGCCAGGTTTGAAGTACGGCACTTTCTTCGGCGGCACGTCGACCTTGTCGCCCGTCTTCGGGTTGCGCCCCTTGCGCGGCTCGCGCTTCCGCAGTCGAAAGCTCCCGAACCCCCGCAGTTCGATCTTCTCGCCGCGGTGCAGCGCCTCGATGATGCTCCGGAAGACCGTGTCGACGATGACCTCGGAGTGCTTCTTCGTGAGATCGGAAACGCGCGACACTTCCTCGACGAGCTCCGCCTTGGTCATGCTGCCGTTCGTCATTCTCGGTTCTCCCTAGAGGTTGGAGGTTGGAGGTTGGGGGTTGCAACCTCCCGCCCCAGCCCCTAACCTCTAGCCTCCAACCTCTAGCCTCGGGCTTCTGGCCCAGCCTACCGATTCCGAAAGTGATCGCCGAGCGTCGCGCTGCCGTCGCCCGCCCCTTCCTGGTACGCTTCCCAGTCGGCGCGAAATTCGTCCGACTTGAGCGCACGGATCGACAGGCCGATCTTCCGTTCAGCCGGCGACAGCTTGATGATCTTCATCGGATAGGTCTCGCCGACGTTGAGGACGATCTTCTCCTTGTCCTTGGCGCCCGCGCTCTCGTCGAATTCCGAGACGTGGATGAGCCCCTCGATCCCTTCGTCGAGCTCGACGAAGGCGCCGAAGTTCGTCATGCGTACGACCTTGCCCTCGATCGTGTCACCGACATGATGGCGCGAGAAGAAGTCCTCCCAGATGTCGGTGGCCAGCTGTTTGAGGCCGAGCGACAGCCGCTGATTCTCCGCGTCGATGTTGAGCACCATCGCCTCGACCACGTCGCCCTTCTTGAGCACTTCCGACGGGTGCTTGATCCGCTTGCTCCAGGACATGTCGGAGATGTGGATCAGGCCGTCGATTTCCTCTTCGACCTCGATGAAGGCGCCGAACTCGGTCAGGTTGCGCACCTTGCCTTGAATCTTCGATCCGACCGGATACTTACCGGCCAGGTCGTGCCAGGGATTGGTTTCCACCTGCTTGAGACCGAGCGAGATCCGACGAGCCGCCGGATCGACGCCGAGCACCATGGCATCGACGCTGTCGCCCACGTTGAGAATCTTCGAGGGATGCTTGACGCGCTTGCTCCACGACATCTCGCTGACGTGGATGAGCCCTTCGACGCCCGCTTCGAGCTCGACGAACGCGCCGTAATCGGTCAGGCTGACGACCTTGCCGGACATCCGTGCGCCCACCGGGTACCGGTCCATGACGTTGGCCCACGGATCGGTGACGAGCTGCTTGTGGCCGAGCGACACGCGCTCGGTCGCCGGATCGTATTTCAGCACGATCACGTCGATCTCGTCGTTCACCTTGAAGAGTTCCGACGGGTGGCCGACCCGTCCCCACGACATGTCGGTGATGTGCAGCAGCCCGTCGATGCCGCCGAGATCGATGAAGGCGCCGTAATCGGTGATGTTCTTCACCACGCCCTTGAGCACGCGGCCTTCGGCCAGCGTCTCGAGCGTGTGCTTCTTCTTCTCCGCGTTCTCTTCTTCGAGCAGCGCCTTGCGTGACAGGACGATGTTGCCGCGCTTCTTGTTGACCTTGATCACGCGCATGCGCAGCTCCTGGCCGCGGAGCGCGTCCAGGTTGCGCACGGGACGGACGTCGATCTGCGAACCCGGCAGAAACGCCCGGACGCCGATATCGACGGCGAGCCCTCCCTTGATGCGCTCGATCACGCGGCCGATGACGACCTTCCGTTCGGCATAGGCCTTCTCGACCTCGTCCCAGATCTTCATCTTCTCCGCTTTTTCGCGGGAGAGAACGACGTACCCTTCGCGATCTTCCGTGCGCTCGAGCAGGACGTCGACGATGTCGCCGGCCTGCACCGTGATCTCGCCGTTTTCGTCCAGGAACTCGGCAATCTGAATGACGCCTTCGGACTTGTAGCCGACGTCGACGATCACCTCCGACGCCGTGACTTTGAGCACGGTGCCCTTGACGACCTCGCCTTCCGCGATGTTCCGGAAGCTGTTATCGTAGATGTCCAGCAGCCGGGCGTATTCGTCCGGATCCATCTGGTCGTCTTCGTCGCGGGGGCGAGCCTTGAGCGTGTTCTTGTCCGTTCGGTCGGGTCGATCGGGTCGGTCGGGTCGCTCGGGTGTCGCGACGCTGCTGCCCGGGCCGACAGCGATCCCCGGTCGGGCGCCGGGAGTATTCTGGTCTTCTACATTCGTCATGCCGTACAGGTCCTCCTCGGAACTACCGAATACTCGCCGCCCATTCCCGGCGGGGGTTTCCTCGAGCCGAGGCGCACGGTCGAGGCTCGCTGAATTCCGATAAGCAACAGAGCGTACGACACTTATCGCAACACTGTCAAGGTTCGAAAGGACAACCCCCCATGGCGAAGCGAAAGCCCCGACGACCCAAAACGGCCCGCTCCTCGGCCCGCAAGCGGGTGGCGGCCCGTCCCACGGCCAAACGATCCGCTGCCAAAAGCCGTCGCACGCCGCGGAGGGCGAAGCGAAGCCCCAAGAAGGCCGCCCCTGCGCGCAAAGCGGCCACCAAGCGGGCGGCAGCGCCGGGCCGGCCCATTCCGAAGGCCGCACGCCTCGAACGGGCGCGTCGAACCCTGGAAGAAACGGTGCAGACGCCTCCCTCGTCGCTGGATCTGGACCGGCGCGGGACCGCCGTTCGAACCGGTCGGGCCGAGATGGCCGAAAGCCGGATGGAGCACCGCGGCATGGGCTCGGCCATCACCGGGGGGGACGTGGACACCGACCTGGAGGACGCGTACTTCACCGGCGATGGCGCGCCGGGCGGCGACAATCCCTCCCCCGATCAGGACATCGTCGACGACATCGGCCGCGCGCTCGGCGTCGAGTACCAGGACAACGAGGAGCTGAAGGCGGCGGACAAGGTGACGGCGCGAGATCGCAAACGGTGGGAGCTGGATCCCGCTTCGTCCGAGGACTACCGGGATCGGAAGTAGTCAGCGCGCGCTGTCGATCTTCGCCCGGATGACCTTCATCGCCTCGTCCACGACGGCCGCGACGGGTTTGTCCGTCGTGTCCAGGACGATCGCATCCGCGGCCGCGTAGAGCGGCGAGGCGGCGCGCGTGCGATCGATTTCATCCCGCTCGGTCAGTGCGGTGGCGACGTCCGCGACGAGTGCCGGGCCGCTATGTGACGGGTCGGCGGCTCGGCGGCGCGCCCGTTCTTCGGGCGTCGCATCGAGGTACAGCTTGACGTCCGCCGCCGGAAAAACCACTGTCCCGATGTCGCGGCCTTCCATCACGATGCCACCGCCGTTGCCCATCTGACGCTGACGTTCGACGAGCACGGCGCGCACTTGCGGCAGCCGTGCCACCGCCGCGGCTGCCCGATCGATCTCCGGCGTGCGGATGGTGCGCGTGACATCCGTCCCGTCGATTTCGACCCGTGTCGCGGTCACCGACAGACGCGACCGCGAGGCCAGCGCCGCCACCGCGCCCTCGTCGTCCAGCGGAATGCCGGCCGCACGCGCCTTCCACCCGACCGCGCGGTACATCGCACCGCTATCGACATGGCGATAGCCGAGTTGGGCCGCGATGGCGCGGGCGACAGTCCCTTTGCCGGCTCCCGAAGGACCGTCGATGGCGATGATGAGCGGACGCACCGGCAGGTAATCTATCACGCGACCTTCGCGCGTCACGAAGGCTGGTCGGGCTCATAGGGATCTTGGGGTCTTCGTCATCTTCGTGATAAACAGGCGCTGAATGGATCGGATCCAGAAGATTCTGTCGCAGGCCGGCGTCGCATCGCGGCGCGCATCCGAGCAACTCATGCGCGACGGCCGCGTCACGGTCAACGGCGAACCGATCCGCCAGCTCGGCACGAAAGCCGACCCGCTGCGCGACGACATTCGAGTCGACGGCCGGCGCGTGAAAATCGTCGAGCGCCATCGGTACATCCTGCTGAACAAGCCGCGCGGCTACGTATCGACGCGTTCCGATCCGCAGCGCCGCCCGACGCTACTCGACCTCCTCCCCGACGTCAGCGACTACATCTACCCCGTCGGCCGCCTGGACTTCGACTCCGAGGGCTTGATCGTGCTGACCAACGACGGCGATCTGGCGGCGCGTCTGACGCACCCGCGACACGGGATCTCGCGTGTATACGACGCTCGCGTGCTGGGCGTGCCTGACGCGGAAGATCTCGCCCGTCTCCAGCATGGAGTGGTCATTGACGGCAGGAGAACCGAGCCGGCGGATGTCAGAGCCATCGGGCCGGGGCATCTGCGCGTGGTCATCCGCGAGGGGCGGAACCGGCAGGTCCGGAAGATGTGCGACGCGATCGGCCATCCCGTGAGCCGCCTGACCCGCATTGCCATCGGGCCGCTCACGGATCAGCGGCTCAAGCCGGGACAGTGGCGCGAGCTCACTGCCGCGGAGGTCAAGAAGCTGCGGGCAGCGTCCGACAGACCGCCCTCAGAACGAACCGTGTTGGCTCGTCACCACGAGCGGCGGACGCGCCAGCGGAACAGCTGAATCAGTGCACCGAGCCGCTGGGCGTCGGATCGCCTGACTCCAGATCGGGCTCTGGCTCTTCGAGCGGCAGCGCGTCTTCCTGCGGCGTCTGTTCGACCAGCAGTGGGGGCTCGAACCCAAGCGCCTCGGCCATGTCTTCCACTTTTGGCAGCTCGTTGAGGTCGTTCAGCCCGAACCGGATCAGGAATTCGCGGGTGGTGGCGTAAAGAAATGGCCGGCCGACCACTTGTTTGCGCCCGACGATCTTGATCAGATGCCGCTCCAGCAGCGTGTTGAGAACGCCTGAGGTATTGACCCCGCGGACTTCGCTGACTTCGAGCGCGGTGATGGGCTGCTTGTACGCGATCACCGCGAGTGTTTCGAGCGCCTGCACCGATAGCTTCTGCGTCGTCCGCTCCTGGAAGAGACGACGCACCCACTCGTGCAGGTCGGGCCGCGTCACAATCTGATAGCCGCCGGCCACTTCGACCAGTTGCAGTCCGCTGGGACGCTCGTAGTCCTCCTTAAGCAGTGCCAGGGCAGCCTGCACGTCCTCCTTCGGCTCCGTGTCGAGGATCTTGTACATGGCCTTCGGGGTCAGCGGGTCGGGCGAGGCGAAGATCAGCGCTTCGAGCACCGCCTTCAGCTCCGCGCCGTGTCCTCGCGGCTGCTCGTCCAGCCCGCTCGCCCCGGCCGCCGTTTCCGGTGCTTCCTGTCTGTCGTCAGCCATGGTGCGTCTCCGGATCGCCGATCGGATGAGGAGCGTCGGCCGGCCGCGCCCGTTTGTAGACGCGAATCGGTCCGAAGCTGGCCACCTGAAACACTCTCACGAAATTCAGGCGAATCATCTCGAGCAGCGCGAGAAAAGTAACGATGAGACCGGCGCGATCGTGCGCGTCGGCAAAGAGATCTTCGAAGCCACACGCCTCGGTCTCCGAGAGGCGCGCCAGGAGCTGGTCGATGCGAGTCTCCACCGAGATTTGCTCGGCCGGCAACAGCACCTTGGGACGATGTTTTGCCCGTTCCACGACCGCCTGAAACGCACTCAGGAGGCTGAAGAGATCGACTTCGAGCTCCGGCTCGTAGCCCTCGCCGGCCATCTCGGCGACCCGTTGATCGGGGCGTTGCCATTGGGCAGAGCGGACCTGCTCGCGCTCGTGCAGCAGTTCGGCAGCCGCCTTGAACTTCTGGTGCTCGAGCAGACGCCGCACCAGGATGTCCCGCGGGTCTTCGCCCTCCCCCTCGACGCCCGCGGCCGTTTCGGGACGAGGCAGCAGCATTTTCGACTTGATGTGGATGAGCGTCGCTGCCATGACCAGGTAATCGCCCGCCAGGTCGAGGTTGAGCTCCTCCATCAGGGCGATGGCGTCGAGGTACTGCTGCGTGATCAGGGCAATCGGAATGTCGTGGATGCTGACTTCGTTCTGCCTGATCAGATGCAGCAGCAGGTCGAGCGGGCCTTCGAAACGGTCAAGGTGGACGGCGAACGCATCTGCGTTCGATTCAAAATCAGGCAACCGATCCATTGCGTAGCTCATCTGTACGAAATCTTGACGGCATCGCGCACCCGTTCCATCGTCGCGCCGGCCACGACCCGCGCCCGCCTGGAACCCTCGACGAGAATCTCACGGATCTGCCCCGGTTTCGTGAGAACCGCGGCACGCCTGGCGCGAATGGGCTCGAGATAGGCGTTGAGAGCGTGGGCAAGCTTGGTTTTTACCTCGACGTCGCCGACCTTTCCTGCGCGATAGCGTGCCTTGAGGTCGTCGACCTCGGCCGTGTTCGGATTGAACACGTCATGATAAATGAATACCGGGTTGCCTTCGACGGTTCCCGGAACGTCGGCGCGAATCCGCTTCGGATCCGTGTACATCTGGCGGACTTTTTTCGTGACGGTCTCCGCATCGTCGCACAATTCAATCGCGTTGCCGTAACTCTTGCTCATCTTCCGGTTGTCGAGACCCGGCAGCAGCGGAACAGGGGTGAGGAGCGGCTGCGGTTCGACGAGGACGTCCCCGAAGAACTGATTGAAGCGGCGCACCACTTCCCTGGAGAGCTCGAGATGGACCACCTGATCCTTGCCCACAGGAACGAAGTTGGCGTCGTAGATCGCCACATCCGCGGTCTGCAGCAGCGGATAGCCGAGAAACCCGATCGAGGAGAGGTCCTTGTCCTTCAGGTTCTCCTGCTGTTCCTTGTAAGTCGGCACGCGCTCGAGCCACGGAATCGGCACGACCATCGACAGCAGCACGTACAGCTCCGCATGCTCCGGCACGAGTGACTGGACGAAGAACGTGCTCTTCTCCGGATCGAGGCCCGCGCCGATCCAGTCGGCGACGTTCTCGTAGACATACGATGTCAACTGGCCGGTGTCGGCGTAGTCGCTCGTCAGCGCGTGCCAGTCGGCGACGAAATAAAAACAGTCGTAGTCGGCCTGCATCGGCACCCAATTGCCGAGCGCGCCGACGAGGTGCCCCAGGTGCAATCGCCCTGTCGGCCGCATTCCCGAAACGACCCTCCGACGGCCTGTCACGGAAGCCAGGAACGCAGGAAATTCGACGGCTGAACCACGAGGTAGTAGAAGCCGTCGGTAAACAGCAGGGCGTACAGGAGGAGGAATCCGTACGGCTTGATCTGATCGAACTGGACGGCGATTCGCTCGGGCAACAGGCCGCTCAACATATTCCCGCCGTCCAGCGGGGGAATCGGCAGCAGGTTGAACACGGCGAGCAGGATGTTGAGCCGAACCGCCAGGCTCAGAAAAGCGGCGACGGGAGCCGACACGTTCGGCTCGCCGAGCACGACAGGCGATACCGGAAACGTCGCCAACAGCGTCGCTGCACCGATGGCGAGCACCAGGTTGCTCGCGGGGCCCGCCGCCGCAACGAGGACGAAATCCCGCCGCTGGCGTCGCAGGCGTGACACGATGACCGGCACCGGCTTCGCCCAGCCAATCAGCGGCACGCCGCCGATCATCGCGAGGAGTGGAAACACGACCGTGCCAATCGGATCGGCGTGCACCAGCGGGTTGAACGACACGCGGCCGAGCAACCGCGCCGTCGGATCACCCAGCCGATCGGCCGTCCAGGCGTGCGCCATTTCGTGGAACGTCAGGGAAAACAGCAGGACGGCGAATGCGATGAAAACCTGCGCGAAGTTGATGTCCAGGAATGCCTCACTTGACCCGGCACCGGTGATCCCGAATACGACACCAGGAGCCCGAACGCCGGATCCTGCCCGACAGCCGACTGCGGGACTCAGGTTAAGGCCGACCCGCGAAAAACGCAAGGACCGCATCGGCCACTTTCCGCCCGACCACGGCTTCCAGTTCCTCGCGCGTGGCGCGCCGCACTCCTGCGAGGCTGCCGAATGTCGTCAGCAGCGTACGCCTGCGGCGCGGACCGATGCCTGGCACGTGATCCAGCTCCGAGCGAAGGTCGCGCATCGTCCGGGCGCGTCGATGAAACGTGACCGCGAAGCGATGCGCTTCGTCCCGGATCCGCTGCAGGAGAAGCAGCGCCGGATCATCGGCGTTCAGAGCGATCGCCTCCTCACGGTCTCGCGCGAACAGCAGCTCCTCTTTCTTGGCGATACCGACAGCGACCAGATTGGCCAGACCGAGCGATTCGAGCGCCGCATACGCGGCCGACAGCTGACCCTTGCCGCCGTCGATGACGATGAGATCGGGAAACGGTCCGCCCTGCTCGAGCAGCTTCCGATATCGTCGGAGAACGACTTCGTGCATCGCGGCAAAATCGTCTGGAACAGGGGGGGCTTGAGGTTGAAGGTTAGAGGCTGGGGGCTTCACACCAGTCGCGCTGACGGCTACCGCCTCGTCTCCCCACAAACCCAAGCCTCCAACCTCCAGCCTCGAGCCTCTGATCCGATACTTCCGATACTCTCCCCGGCGCATCCGCCCGTCCTCGCACACCACCATCGAGGCGACCGTCTCGCTGCCCTGAATCGTGGAGATGTCGAAACACTCGATGCGGCGCGGCAGCGTCGGCAGCGCGAGGACCTGCTGGAGCGTCTCGAGCGCGTCGTAGCGGGCGGCGGTCGCCTGGTTGAACCGCGACTGATACGCGAGCGTGGCATTTCGAGTCGCGAGGGCGACCAGACTTCGTTTGTCCCCGCGCTGCGGCACGACAATTCTGACGCGGCGTCCAGCCCGTTCCGACAGCCAGCTCTCGAGCGCCTCCCGTTCGTCCGGCTCCGACGGAACATGAATTTCGGACGGCGCGCCGCGCAGCTCGTAGAACTGCTGCACGGCGGCGGCCATCACGTGGCCGATATCGCCTTCGCCGCCGCCGATGCCGCCTTCCGTGCCCAGCTCCACGCGCTCGACAACGCGGCCGCTCCTGACCTGGAACACGTGCACGGCGACACCGGCTGGACCCAGCTTCACGCCAAACACGTCGCGATGTCCGAGCTCGGCCGAGGCCATTTTCTGTTGACGATCGTGAAGCGTCTGCACGGTGCGGACGGCATCGCGCAGCTGGGCCGCCTCTTCGAATCGCTCGCCCGACGCGGCCTCGAGCATCCTGGCGCGCAGCGTTTTGACCAGCTCGTCGTTCTTACCGCCCAGGAACAGCTCCGTCATCGCGACCGCTCGCGCGTACTCTTCCGGCGAGCAGATCGTTTCGACACAAGGGGCGATGCACCGCTTGATGTCGTACTCGAGGCACGGGCGGTCGCGCCTGCCCGTGATCACCTCGTTGCACGACCGGATTCCGAAAAGCCGGTGCGTGAGGCCCATGGTCCTTCGCGCGAAGTGCGCGGGAAGGAACGGCCCGGCGTAGAAGCTGCCGTCGCGTTCCACGCGCCGCGCCACCAGCACGCGGGGAAAAGGCTCATTGGTCGTGAGTTGCAGATACGGGTAGTTCTTGTCGTCGCGCAGCAGGATGTTGTACTTCGGGGTGCGCTGCTTGATGAGGTTGTTTTCGAGGGCAAGGGCCTCGACCACTGAGTCGGTGACGATCACTTCGAGCTTCGACACCTCGTTCAGCAGCGCGTCGGTCTTGGGATCGCCTCCATAGGCGCCGAGATAGTTCCGCACACGATCGCGCAGCGCTCGCGCCTTTCCCACGTAGATTGTGTCTCCCTCCGCGTTGAAGTACAGATACACCCCGGGCTGCTCCGGCAGCCGGGCTATCTGATCCTTGAGTTCGTGGATGGGCATACGGTACTATGACCGCGTTTTTGGCCTGTGCCTGAACCTTCCATTTTACGTCACCCGTCCGCGCGCGGACCTCACCGAGGCCTTCCGCGCCCGTCCCGCGACCGTCGCCAACGGCTGACCTTCACTGGAGCGATTGGCGCCGCGTGCATGTTTCCGCTGCGCGCCATCATCAGGCTGTGCGTGGCGCTGAGAATCCATCCCAACACGCTCACGCTCATCGGCGTCATCGTCAACGTCGCGGCCGCCTGGGCCCTGGCGTACGGGCGATTCGCGCTGGCCGGCGTGATCATGATCGTCGCCAACATCTTCGACTTCATCGACGGGAAGGTGGCGCACCAACTGCAGCTGCAGTCGCGGTTCGGCGCCTTCTGGGACTCGACGCTCGATCGTTTTTCGGACCTCGCCCTCCTGACAGGCCTCATCTACCTGTACTCCAGCCTGGGCCGCAGCGATTACGTGATGGTCGCCGCCCTGGCGCTGATCTTCTCCATCATGACGAGCTACGCGCGCGCCCGCGCCGAGTCGCTCGTCGAAAAGTGCAAGGTGGGCTTCATGGAGCGGCCCGAGCGCATCGTGTTGTTCATGATCGGCGCCTTCACGAACCGGATGGCGGCCGTGCTGTGGGTGATCCTCGTGCTCTCGATCCTCGCGGTCGCCAATCGCATCTACTACACGTACCTGGCGCTCAACGGTCTGCCGATGCCGTCTCGCGAAGGGGTACGGGGCTGGTTCAACCGCGCCTTCTTCTGGACCGACGAGCGGACGACGTTGCCGTACGACGCGTGGGTGATTGCGATCCTGGCCTTTGTGTGGCTGACGCCGCCCGACTGGCTTGCCGACCCGACCGCCAGCGGCCCCGGACTCGTCGGCATCCTCGCGTCGTATCTGTAGCGTCCGGCTTCAACCCGATCTTGTCAGGCGACACTTGATCAACACGTACAACGCGTCGAAGCCATCAATCACCCTGACCTTCTTCCCCTCATCGATACGTCGCGGATGGTATCCAATCGGCACCTCCAGGATCCGGCGACCCTTTCTCAGCAGCTTCGCCGTGATTTCCGCCTCGATGTCGAAGCCGACCGCTCGAAGCCGGATGCCGGAGAGCGCTTCGCGCCGGAACACCTTATAGCCGGTCCCCATGTCGGTCAGCCGGCCGCCGTACAACAGGTTCGTGACGAACGTCAGAAACCGGTTGGCCGCGCGGGTGCGAAACGGGATCGCGTTCCGCCTCTCCAGGAAGCGCGAACCGTAGACGACGTCGGTCCGTCCCTGCAGGATGGGCGCGAGCAGCGCGCTGTACTCATTGGGATTGAGCTCCAGATCGGCGTCCTGAATCAGGATGACGTCGCCCGAGGCGTACTTCAGCCCGAGGCGAATCGCCGCGCCTTTTCCGAGATTGATTGGACTTTCGTGCACATGAACACGTCGATCGCCGCGCGAGGTGCTCTCGTCGATCACGCGTCTGGTGTCGTCTTCGGATCCATCGTTGGCGATGATGATCTCCTTTTCGATGTCGCCAATATCGACGAGCCGAATCCGATCGATCACCTCGGAGACCGTCTGCGCCTCGTTGTACACGGGCACAATCACCGAAAGCTTCATCGCCATACACGAACGGCTTTGAACAGCGGGATGGGCCGCGCCACGTGTGGACCACCGCGAGGAGCGAGAAGATCGCCCGCGCGGCCAACCGCGGGGCGATCGTGCGGGCGCGGGGCGCCGCCCGGTACCGGGAGCACGATTACGCGCGTTTGCGCTTGCCGTTGGCGACCGACTTGACCGGGGGAACCTTCGCAGACTTCTTCCTCGTGCTGCTCACGGCATCGAGGCTCTTCTTGAGCGCGTCCATGAGGTTGACAACCTTCGGGGGCGCCTCGATGGCAGGGGCGACGATCTCTTCGCCGGCGATCTTCTTGTCGATGATGCGCTGCAGTCCCTCGCGATACTCGTCCTTGTAGTCGGCCAGATTCAACGGCGCGTCGAAGGTGCCGATCACCTGCTTCGCCAGCTTGATTTCCTCCGGCTTGACCTTGGTCGGGACCGAGCTCAGCTCTTCGACGGCGTCGATGCTGCGAATTTCGGCCGCATGATGCAGCGTGTGCATCACGATGCCGCGCTCGTGAGGCCGGACCGCCACGAGATACTCGCGGCCGTACAGCGCGAGCTTGCCGACACCGACCTTCCCCTTCATCCCCTCGCGCATGACGGCGAACGCGTCGGACGCCACCCCGCCGTCCGGCGCGAGATAGTAGGTCCGCTCGACGTACATCGGATCGATCGACGAGTCGTCTGCGAACTGCACGAGATCGATGACCCGGGTCGACTCGGGTCGGACCTTGTCGATGTCCTCTTCGGACATCACCACGTAACGACCCTTTTCGAACTCGTAGCCTTTGACGAGCTCCGAGTTCGGCACCTCACGGTTGCAGTGGGGACACCAGCGTTTCTGCTGGATCCTCGTCTGGCACTCGCCATGAAGCTGGTTGAACGAGATCGTGCCGCTCGTCTCGGTCGCCGGGAACACCTTCACCGGGATGTTCACGAGGCTGATCTTCAGATATCCCTTCCAGGTCGCTCTGGCAGCCATATGTGGTCCTTTATCGGCAGCAGTCGCTTTATCGGCACCAGTCGGGACCCCCTGAAGGCCCCTAAATCGCGTTCCGCTCGTCATGGTCCCCCAGGTGCAGCGTGTCGGAGAAGCTTATCTCGTGTTCCCCGATCTTGTCGCGGAGCAGCCGCCGTGCTTCCCCGTACCGGTCCCCGGGCACACTCAGCCGCCGGGCAAGGTTCCGGAGCCTCGAGATGATGACCAGCGTGACGCTGTGCTTCCCTTCCCTCCAGCTTACGCCACCCACTTCGTTATACGGGATGAACACGGTGTCGGCCCAGATGCCCTCTTCGTAAAACCCGCGCTGGATGCTCCGGCTCAGCGGGAACAGGTACGCGTAGTAGATGAACATCATCGCCTCGCCGAACACCCGTTGCCCGCGGTACAGCTTGAACATCACGAGTAGACCGAGGGCGACGCCGGTGCCGAGCGCCACCGAGTAGTACGGCGGCTTGGGTCCCTGCCAGGTCAGCAGCGCGCCGCGATTGAGCCGCCGGTACCGAAGGTACTGGGCCGCCAGCCTCGTATTCGCAATCAGAAACGCGATCCCGAGGATGAACAGGAGCGAGCCAATCAGATCCACGGGGAAATTGCAGATTGCAGGATTGCAGGATTGCAGGAAGGTCGGGAAAGGCAGGAAGGGCGGGAAGGGCGGATTGCGTGGCGCATCGAATTGCTGGCTGAGGTCACGCTCGGTAGGGGCCAATCAGGCCACTCGACCTGCAGTTCAACGTGCATCAACAATCTGCAATCTGGAGTCTGCATTTCTGCAATCCTTCACTTCTGCAATCCGTCACTTTCTGCAATCCGTCACTTTCTGCAATCCTGCAATCCTGCAATTTCCCACTGGGCTAGACCCGCGACTGGTATTCGCCGGTCTCCGTGCTGACACGGATCCTGTCGCCTTCGTTGATGAACGAGGGCACCTGGACGACGAGCCCCGTTTCGAGCGTGGCTGGCTTGACCTGGGCGCTGGCCGTGGCGCCTTTGATGCCGGGAACGGTCTCCTTCACCAGCAGGTCCACCGTCGGTGGCAGCTCAATCCCTACCGGCTCGACGTCGTAGAACTCGACGCGGATCACCGAGTCGGGCATCAGATAGTTGACGGAGTCTCCCAGTGCTTCCGCGGAGATGTGGATCTGCTCGAACGTCGACGTATCCATGAAGTAGTAGTGGTCGCCATCGTTGTAGAGATACTGCATCTCGCGCTCGTCGAGCGTGGCCCGTTCGATGTCTTCTTCCGCTCGGAACTTCTCGTCGGCGAGCATCATCGTCCGGATGTTGCGCATCCGAACCTGGATATGCGCGCGCTTGTTGCCCGGCGTCAGGTGGTGAAGGTCCAGAATGCGGAAGAGGTTATCGCCGACCTTGATGAGCATCCCCTTCCGAAGTCGAGTCGCTTGAATGGATGTGGCCATTGGTGTCTGTATATCCTTGGGATCGTAGCACATGTGGTGACGTCAGTCGCCACCGCGCGGCCCGTTCATTCCGAGCCGTGCTACGATGAAAATCGCCGCCGATGTTCCGCCGACTCCTCTTGATGTTCGTGTTCGTCGTGGCCGGCTTCGTGGCAGGCCTGGTTCTGACCGCCCGCCTGTGGACGGCCGCTGAGTCTCGCGCCGACCAGATCGGACCGGCGCAGACAGCGCCTCAGGCTGTCCAGACACCCGCCGCGTCGGCCCCGCCCGTCGTCGCCACCGGATTACTGGACTTCTCGAAGGTCGCCGGCGAGGCAGTGAAGGGCGTCGCGAACATCTCGTCGCTTCAGGTCGTCCGCACGACGAATTCCCCGTTCGGCGACGACCCGTTCTTCCGGTACTTCTTCGGCGACGATCAGGGCTTCGGCTCCCGCGATCGGCGGTCGCTCAGTCTCGGATCGGGCGTCATGATTTCTCCGGATGGCTATGTGGTCACGAACAGCCATGTGGTCGGCGACAACGTCCGCGAAATCACGATCGCGCTGCCCGACAAGCGCGAAATCCGCGGCCGGGTCGTCGGCACCGATCCCGCGACCGACATCGCGCTGCTGAAAATCGACGTCACGAATATGCCCGTCCTGCGCTGGGGTGATTCCAGTCAGTTGAAGGTCGGCGAATGGGTGCTGGCCATCGGCAGCCCGTTCCAGTTGAGCCAGACCGTCACTGCCGGCATCGTCAGCGCGACCGGCCGCAGCAACGTCGGCTTCGCAGAGTACGAAGACTTCATTCAGACCGACGCGGCGATCAATCCGGGGAATTCCGGCGGCGCGCTCGTCAACAGCCGCGGCGAGCTCATCGGCATCAACACCGGCATTTTCAGCGAAAGCGGCGGCTACCAGGGAATCGGCTTTGCCGTGCCGAGCAACCTCGCGAGACGCATCGTTGCGGACCTGATGAAGTTCGGTGAAGTTCAGCGCGGGTCGATCGGCTACTTGCGCGTCGAACGTTTGACCGATCGCCTTGCGGCCGAGGTGAAGGCGCCGTCGACGCAGGGCGCGCTCGTCTCGCGGATGATGCGCGACTCGGAATCCTACGATGCGGGGCTCCGCCCCGGGGACGTCATCGTGGAGTTCAATGGCCAGCCCGTGGAAGATCCGTCTCAGTTCTTCCGACTGGTGGCCGATGCGAAAGTCGGCGCCACGGCTTCGGTCACGGCGATTCGGAACGGCCGCGAAATGGAGTTCAAACTGCCTATCGTGTCGAGCTCTCAGGCTCCCACCCGAATTCGACGCTGATCCGCACGCGCCACGATTCGGCCGCGTCAGGACGTCACCTGACGCGCCTCCCACCAGGCTTCGAACTCCTTGAACCCCCGGCCGAGCCGCACCGGTGTGTTCATCCGTTCCGCCACCACGTCCATTGTCTTGTAGCCGTTTCCGGTGATGCAGATGACCGTTGATTCGTCCGGGCCGATGACTCCCCGGCGCACCAGCTCGACGGTGGCTGCTACCGTGGTTCCACCAGCTGGCTCGGTGAAGATGCCTTCGGTTTCGGCGAGCAGCTGAATCGCGTCGAGTATCTGCGTGTCGCTGACGGCGGCGCCGCTTCCGCCCGTAGATCGCAACGACTGAAGAACCTGGTAGCCGTCGGCAGGGTTGCCGATGGCGATCGACTTGGCGATGGTCTGCGGACGCACGAGCTCCGGATGGTCGAGGCCGGCCTCGAACGCCCGTACAACCGGCGCGCAACCCTCGGCCTGCGCGGCATGAATGCGCGGCAGCTCGCCGCTTACGAGCCCGACCTGGGCCAGCTCGCGAAAGCCTCGAAGAATCCGGGGGAGCAGCGTGCCACCGGCCACGGGTGAGACGACATGTTTCGGGTAGCGCCATCCGAGCTGTTCGACGATCTCGAAGCCCATCGTTTTGGCGCCCTCTGCGTAGTACGACCGCAGGTTGATATTCACGAAGCCCCACCCATACCGATCCGCCACCTGGGTACACAACCGGTTCACGTCGTCGTAGTTCCCCGCAATGGCCAGGATCGTCGGGTGGTAGATCGCCGAGCCCAGGATCTTGCCGGACTCGAGGTTGTCCGGGATGAACACACAACACTCGAGACCGAGCCGGGCGGCATGCGCGGAGACGCTGTTGGCGAGGTTCCCGGTCGAGGCACAGGAGAGCACCTGAAAACCCAGCTCGACGGCTCGAGTCGCCGCGACCGATACGACGCGGTCCTTGTACGACAGGGTGGGATGGTTCACGGAGTCGTCTTTCAGGTAGAGCTCGCGGAGCCCCAACCGCGCCGCCAGCCGATCGCACCGAACGAGGGGGGTGAAACCCGAGTTGAAGCCCGTCAGCGGCTCGCCCGTGATAGGCAGCAGCTCGCGGTAGCGCCAGAGGTTCTTCGGCCGTTTCTCAATCTGTTCGCGGGTCACACGGACGGCGTCGTAGTCGTAGATCGGCTCGAGGGGACCGAGGCACTTGTCGCAGACGTAGATCGCCTCGGCCGGAAACCGCGCTTTGCAGAGATGACACTGAAGACCGATAAGGGCGCCGGAAGATTGTGTGGGGGTCGTACTAGTGGGCTGCAGGATCGAATCGGTGCTCAACGGGTCCTCTCATCTTCCCCCGGAGCCCGAAGCTCCAGGGCAGGAATTGGCACCTAACCGCGACCGCTGAATCGCGTGGTTGCCGTGGCTTCGTCGGGCCTGTCCCTCAGCCACTCTGGATAAAAGAAGCGTATTCGGTTGTCTTCGGGACTATATCAAAGGCGGTACCGGCGACGCAAACGCCTTCCGTTCAGACAGTCCACCATCAATCACCCAATCCACCCATCAATTACCCAATTACCCGATTCAGGAAGGCTCAGGCCGAGCACTCACCGTCCATGACGACCGGGGCGAACTCGCCAGCCTCCGCGAGATCGATGTAGTCCTCCGGTGCCGCATCCTCCGCCGTGAACTGCTCGAGCGGCATCAAAGCCAGCCTGACCCGCTCGACCTCGACGCGGCCGAAGAACTCGGTGGCCGATTCCTCCGTGCGCCTCTCGCGAGCATAGAGCTCGACGAGCCGTTCGACGACTTCCGGGATGCGCCTGGCCGGCACCTTCGCAGCCAGCCGCCCGAAGCGCGCTCCGTGTTCGCTCACGCCGCCGCCGACCATCACGAAGTACTGTGGAACGGCACGTCCCTGTACGCGCCGGACGCTCCCCTGGAACCCGAGCGTCGCGATGTGATGCTGACCGCAGCCGTTCGGGCACCCGCTGATCTTGATGCGCATGTCGTCCGCCTTCGCGACCAGGTCCGGCCGCGCCCGGAGCTGGTCTTCGAGCAATCGGCCGAGCCCGCGCGATTGAGTGACGGCCAGGCGGCACGATTCGGCGCCGGGGCAACTCGCCACGTCGGCAACGTTCCCCGCCTCGGCGAGGCCCAGCCCGGCGGCCGCGACCCGCTTGTAAAGCTGCCGGAGGTCGCAGGCGTTGATCCACCGGAACAGGAGATTCTGATCCGGCGTGACGCGTACAGCGCCGTCCCCATAGGCTCGAGCCAGCTCTCCCAGAACCCGCATCTGGGCGCTCGTCAGATCGCCAAGCGGCACCGACACGGTGGCCATCAGGTACCCGAACTGCTTTTGGGGGCGGACGTTGGTCGCGCGCCAGCGGGCGTACAACTCATCGCCGGCCTGCAGGAGCGGGACGACTGTGGGCACGATTCCGGGCCCAACGAGCTGCTGTGTGGTCACGCGCGACGCGATATGACCGACCGAGGGCGATCCGTCCTTCGCCCAGTCCGGGACCGATTCCGAGGAGGCTGGTTCGATCTCGAGCGTCGGCACCTCGCCGCTCAGCCGGCACCAGTTCAGCTCGCGCTCGTACTCCTCGCGCCAGCGTGTCCACCCCAGCTCGCGGATCATGAACTTCATGCGGTTGCGCTGCTTGTGCTTGTAGTCGCCGAACTTCTTGAAGACTCGCAGCACGGCCTGGGCCACCCGGAATATCTCGGAGGCCGGCAGAAATTCATGTATCACCGTCGCCGAGGTGCAGAGGATCGCCGTGCCCCCTCCCGCCGTCACGCGGAACCCCCGGCTGCCGTCCGGACCGAGCAGCGCGTAGAAACCGAGATCGTTGATTCCGGTGAGCGCGTGATCGACCGGGCACCCCTCGAAGGCGATCTTGAACTTGCGCGGCAGCGTCGAACTGATCGGCTGACGGAGCAGATACCGCGTCAGCGCTTCGGCGTATGGCGTCACGTCGAAACGCTCGTCCGCAGCGACTCCGGCGTACGGACATGCCGTGATGTTCCTCACCGAGTTCCCGCAGGCCTCGCGCGTCGTGATGCCGGCTTCAGCCAGCAGGCGCATGGCAGGCTCAACGTCGTGCAGCTTCACGAAGTGAAACTGCACATTCTGTCTCGTCGTAATGTGTCCGAAGCCCCGTGAATAGCGTTCGCCAATCGTCGCGAGCACATCGAGATGATCGGCCGTCAGCAATCCCTGCGGAATCTTGATCCGCAGCATCTGTGCGTCTTCGGCCTGTCTCTGCCCGTAAGTGCCGCGGACCAGACGGTAGGCGCGCCATTGATCGGGCGTTATTTCCCCCCGCTCGTACTTCTCGAGCGTGGCGACGAACTCGTCGATTTCGGCTTCGTTCGCAAACGTCAGGCGCGTGCGCCCGAACGTCCCCTGATCATGCACCAGTGACATATCGCCTCTCGATTTCTGCTGACTCATTCTTCACGGCGGCCAACGCCACCACGTCACCCACAATGATGGTGGCCGGTCCAGGGAGAGCGGCCGGGTTCCAGCTCCCCTCGTTCGAAAGCGTGCCGAGCGTCCCGCGCCAGACTTGCTGATCGGATGCCGAAGCGTTCACGACGATCGCCGCCGGGGTCTCTCCCGGCCAGCCGAGATCGAGAAGCGACTCGGCGATTGCGGTGGCACGGGTGCCACCCATCATCACCACCAGCGTGACCCCGTTCGCCTTGACAGCGCAGAGCGACGAGGCCAGTGTCTCCGCGTCGTGACCGGACGTGACCAGCACGGCCGTGGAAACGCCGCGATACGTCACCGGAATACCGGCGAGCGCAGGCGCCGCGATCGCACTCGTCACACCGGGTACGACGTCGAACGGCACGCCAGCCTGCAGGAGCGCACGCATTTCTTCACCCCCCCGGCCGAAGACGAAGGGATCCCCGCCCTTGAGCCTCACGACCTGCCGCCCGCGCCGCGCCGCGCGGATCATCACGGAGTGAATCGTCCGCTGCGTCATTGCTTCAATCCGCCGCGGGGCCGACTGCCCACCCGAGCGCCCGGCACGCTTTCCAGCGAAGAAGCGTTGCGCTTTTCGCGCATAGCGGAGCATCCGATCGTCGATGAGCGCATCGTAGAGCACCAGGTCGGCGGCGCGCAGGCGCGCAATGGCCTTCCGCGTCAGCAGCGCCGGATCGCCGGGACCGGCCCCGACCAGCGAGACGTGGCCAATCCGTCCAGGCTGTCGTGGACGTGCTGGTATCGCTTCGGCGGCTGAGGCTATCGGGCCGCTCGAAAACTTGTTTCCCGTCGCCCCGTCGTAGAGTTCATTCAGCGCCTCGAGCAGCCGGGGCTTGCGGGCACTCATGGGAACGCGATCGCGCCGCCAGACGGTCCGCTGCCGTCGCGCTTCCGCCATCCACCGGTCAAGGTCGTCGGGCAACAGCGCCTCGAGCGCCTCCCGAACCAGTGCGGTCAGCGCAGGCGCCTCGCCGCTGGTCGAAATGCCGATCGTGACGCCCTCCCGTCGAACGATGCCGCTCAGAAACGCGCTCGCGTTCGCCGGGTCGTCGACTGCATTGACGAAGATGCGCCGCGGCTCGGCCGCCGCGGCGACGTCCCGGTTGACCGCCGGCGTGGCCGCCGCCACGACCAGCCACGCGCCGTCGAGGTCAGACGGAACGAATCCCCGCCGGACGATCTCGACACCCCGCTGTTCGATGTCGCTCGTCACCGACGGCGCGACGACGCGGACTCGGGCTCCGGCGGCGAGAAGCGCCTGAAGCTTGGCCGTGGCCACACGGCCACCGCCGACGAGGACGACATCGCGCCCGTCGAGTGTGAGGAAGAGTGGCAAGAGATCCGGCATAAAAAGCAAAAGCCCGGAAGGGCGGCGGCCCCCCGGGCAGTGGCTGCGAACGTTGTGGTCGAGATGCTACGAGCCGTCTCGACGTCGCGAACCGCTGCTCTGGTGGCAGATGAACTGCCGACAACAACAGGGACAACAGGTGCAGGGCTGCGAACTCATTGGACGTCATAGTATTACCGCGATCCCCGGCATCGGGTCAAGTTACACTCAGCTATGACCTTCCGACGGCTGGCGGCGGCGCTGACGGGCGTGATCGCGGCGCTCGTTCTATTGCCGATTCTGGCGCCACCGGTCGGCGCTCAGCGCCTGCCGCAGACGGTCACGCCCGGCCACTACGACCTCTCCTTCGTCGTCGATATCCCCCGTCAACGGTTCGAGGGAAGCGAGACGATCCACGTTCAAGTTTCCCAGCCAACGCGCCGCGTCGTCCTCAACGCCGCCGAGCTCACGTTTCGCGAGGTGACCATTGTTTCCGGCGGCGCCATGCAGCCGGCAGACGTCACGTTGGACAGGAACAGCGAGACGGCGGCGCTGACGGTTGCCACGCCCCTGGCCGCCGGTGCGGCCGAGATTCGCATCAAATACGAGGGGGTGTTGAGCAACCAGCTTCGCGGGTTCTATATCAGCCGGACCGACAAGCGCAGTTATGCCGTCACCCAGTTCGAGGCCACCGACGCGCGCCGTGCGTTTCCTTCGTTCGACGAGCCGGAGTACAAAGCGACCTTCGCGGTGACGTTGACGATCGCTCGCGGGGACGTCGCGATCTCCAACGGCCGAGTCATCTCGGACACGCCGGGGCCGGGGCCGGACCAGCACACGGTCAGGTTCTCGACCTCTCCGAAGATGTCGACGTACCTCGTGGCGATGGCCGTTGGCGACTTCGAGTGCCTGGAGGGCGCCGCCGACGCGATTCCCATCCGGGTCTGCGCCACGGCCGGCAAGAGCCATCTCGCCCGTCTCGCGCTGGACCTCACGCAGCAGATCCTTTCGTTCTTCAACGACTACTACTCGATCACATATCCGTTCGGAAAGCTCGACATGGTCGCGATTCCCGACTTCGCGGCGGGCGCCATGGAGAACACCGCGGCCATCTTCTACCGCGAAACGGCGCTCCTCGCCGACAGCGCCACGGCGTCGGTCGCCACGCAGAAGGACATTGCGGCGACCATCGCGCACGAGGTGGCGCACCAGTGGTTCGGCAACCTCGTCACGATGCGGTGGTGGGACGATTTGTGGCTGAACGAAGGGTTTGCGACGTGGATGGAAAGCCGTCCGCTCGCAGCGAGCCGGCCGGAATGGAACATCCCGGTCGACGACGCGCGGGCCACTCAGTCGGCGCTGGGCGTCGACTCGCTCCGCTCGACGCGAGCCGTCCGGACTGCGGTTCAGACGCCAAATCAGATCGAGTCGCTGTTCGACGCCATTTCGTACCAGAAGGGCGGTGCGTTGCTCAGGATGATCGAGCAGTACGTTGGCGCGGGCCCCTTCCGAGACGGCATCAACGCGTATCTCAAAACGCACGCATACGGCAACGCGACGTCGGCCGATTTCTGGACCGCCATCGCGCAGGCCTCGGGAAAGCCGGTTGACCGCATTCTGCCGACGTTCATCAACCAGCCAGGCGCCCCGCTCGTGGAGCTTTCGGCGCTCACCTGCACTGCCACTGACACGCGCGCAACCTTCAGCCAGCAGCGGTTCTTCAGCGAAGGGGGGGCGCCCCGAACGACCGATGCCTGGCAAATCCCGGCGTGCCTCAAGACGACCACGACGGCCGAGGAATCTGCCTGCCTCGTAGTCCCGGCGGAGCAGATTTCGATGAGCGTCGCGCAGGGCTGCGTGCCGTGGGTCTTCGCGAACGCCGGCGCGCACGGCTACTACCGCACGCTGTACCCGCCGGCCATGCTCCGTGCGCTCGCCCCTCGCATTCAGGAGGCGCTGACCGCGCCAGAGCGACTCGTGCTCATCGAAGACGAGTGGGCGCTGGTCCGCGCAAACCGTCACAGCGCGGCGGACTACCTGACTCTGGCCACCGGTTATGGTCGCGAATCGTCCAGCGGCGTGTTCACCGAGGTGGCGGACCGGCTCGAATTCATCCACGAATACTTGACCACCGAAGCCTCGCGCCGGCCGTTCGAAACGTTCGTCCGCGCGATGATGCGGCCGCTCTATGACGAGCTGGGGTTCGTCCCCATGCCGGGGGAAGACGACGATCGGCGGCTTCTGCGCGCCGTCGTCGTCAAAACGCTCGGCGGAATCGGCAACGACGACGAGATCTTGTCCCGGGCGCGAGAGACGCTCGATCGGTCGCTGAATCAGGAGGGTGCGTCGAGCGCTCTCGATCCAACCTTGAGGGAAAGCGTCGTCGCTCTCGCTGCCGCCCGGGGCGATGCCACGCTGTACACGGCGTTGCTCGGCGCCGCCGATCGGGCGAAATCACCTGGCGAGCGTAACGTGTACTTCTACGCGGCGACCGACTTTCGCGATCCCGCGCTCGTCGATCGCGCACTGCAGCGTGCGCTGTCGACCGAGCTCCGCGCGCAGGATATGGCTCGCTATCTCGCGTCGTTCTTTGACAACCCGGCGGCTAGGCCTCGCGCCTGGTCGTTCCTGAAATCCAACTGGAAAGAACTGGAGCCCAGAATGCGGGGGCTGACGGCCGGTGCCGTCCTGGTCAGATCGCTCGGCTCATTCTGCGACGCCTCATCGCGCGACGATGTACGGGCCTTCTTCTCCACGAGCCGGATGCCGGGCGTCTCTGGTGCCCTGAACCAGACGATCGAGCGGATCGACAACTGCATCGCGCTCCGTGAGACGGAGACGCGACCGGTCGCGGAGTGGCTCGCCGCTCGCTAGAGACACCAGAGGCGATCTCACAAACGCGATCGGCCACGAATCACGACGACACGAAAGGCACTCGTTTGGTGTCCCTCACCGGATCAACCCGAGCGCCAATCGAGACGTCGACGCATCAACGGCTACGAAGAACGTATACCCGAGCATGATGGCGAAGAACGCCGCCAGCGCCCGACGGCTCCAGGCTGGCCCGTCACGCCGCGTGAGCAGCAGGAGCAGCAGGCAGACGAACAGCTCGAATGTCCCCCGCTCGCCGCTCGGCAGATGGCTCCAGATCTTCTCGTAGTTGAGCGACACCGCGACAATCGCGTAGATCACCGCAGCCGTTTCGAGAGGTCCGGCCCGGAGACGCCACATCGCGACCGCCAGCGAAAGGGCAAGGGTCAGGAGCACGGGAAACACGACCGCCCCGGTAATTTCGGGAGCCGGCTGCGTGCCACGGACGCCGGCAAACCACAGGTCGGTGAGTCCCGCAAACGGCACACCCAAATCGCCAGGATTGGTGAAGAGAGCCGCCCATCCGAACTCGCCAAAGAATCGCGACGCCGCAAACGACCGCCATACGCATACGGGAGTCAGTGCTCCAGCCAGCAACAGGGCCGCACGCCGTCGCTCCGCCCGATCTCGCCCCAGCTCGACGACGAGCATGACGAGCAGCACCACGCCGGTCTCCCTGACGAGCAGCGCCCCGCCGAACGCCAGAGCCGAGAGCATCACTTTGCGTGACTCCCACCAGTAATAACCTGCGACCAGCCCAGCTGCGGCGAGCGCTTCCGGCAACGCTGACATGAGCGACGACATGAATCCCGGGATCGCGAGGTACAGCAGACCGACAAAGGGCGACATCCCGTTGGCGGCCGCCAGATGAGCCAAAACGGTCGCCAGCGCGAAGTGAGCCGCCACGATCAGCCAGAGCATGACGACTGGATATCGTTCCGGCCGCCCGGCCGAGACAACGGCGGTCAGCGCGCTGAACCCGATTCGCCCATAGCGGTAAGGAGGGCTGTCGATGTAGGCCCCGTACTCCGATGGGCGATCCGCGAAGCGTTGCAGAAGCGGATCGAACGCCATCAGGTACATGAATTGCCCGTCGTAGCCGGCATCGTAGGTGATGAGCGATCGGGCCAGATCGGGCCGCTCGCGCAGGAACGGCGCTCGTGCGGCCACGCTCCGATCCAGGTGAAGAAAGCCGCTGTAGTTCCCACCGTACGTTGCCGAGGTCTGCACCAGCGCGGATGCAAAGAACGCCGCGCCGAGGGCACCGCTCAACGCAGGCATCCGCTGCACCGGGACCGAACGTGCCATGCGGAGCCCGCGCGTCGCGCTGATGAGCACGGCGCAGAGGATGAAGGTCCGCGGCGCGAGCACCACACGGTATGCCGTGACTGCGGGGGCGAGCGCAACGATCAACAGGATCGTCGTACCGGCCACCTCCGCGGCGAGACCACGCGCGCCGACTGGCGACCCCGGTTTCACCATCCCCAGCAACAGAAAGGCGGCCATTGCGGCACCGAATGCCCACGCCGGAACTCCGCGAAAGGGCTCATCGCCCGGCAGCACGACCAGGTTGAGGAGGCCGCGCGAAAAGCCGTGAGCGTTCCTCAACTCGGACGATACAGGCGTGAACTCAGGCGAAACGCTGGAGACAAGCACCCAGAGACAGAGGAGGGCGGAGAAGAGCCAGAGCTTCAAGATAATTGCAGATTGTAGTTTGCAGACTGGTATTGCAGGGCGCGGCTCGAGGGTTCAGACTTGCGCCTTGGCGTTCGTTTTGGACACGGCGGGCGACGCTGCCACGTAGGCTCTCCAGAGCCGATCGACGCCGACCCGGATGCCGATGCGAGGGCTCCAACTGACTGACTGTCCGCGGATCCCGCGATCCTCGACGAACAGGCGGTTCCCGACGAGATCTGCGCAGTTCTCCGCTAATGTGATTCCCATCGCCATTGTCAGATTCCCAGGGCCTCGACAAAGGTCGTGCTCGGCGAGCGTCGTCGGATCGAGCGTCCTGCGCCCTTTCGCCTCGCGCGACCGTCGCCGGCGCATCACATCCACGCCGTCGAGCGGGGCCAGAGCGCGCAGGAGCACCGCCGCGGGCGAACCTTCCGCTTCCGTCACCACGTTGGCAAGGCAGTGAATGCCGTAGTTGAGATAGACGTAGGCATACCCTGGCGGGCCATACAGCGGCGCATTCCTCGACGTCGGTCCAGGCGCCGCGTGACAGGCCGGGTCTGACTCGCCGATGTAGGCCTCAACCTCGACGATCGTGCCACTGGTTCGGACCCCACGGCGCACGTGAACGAGGACTTTGCCAATCAGGTCCGCTGCCACGTCGAGCGTGGGACGATCGTAGAACGCACGCGGGAGCATCACCGGGTTCACTGGTCAAGACGAGCCATCGCCTGCGCGACCGCCTTCGACACCTGCGGGTCCGGATCGGCAACCATTGGCCGGAGGAGGACGATCGCCGCCGGATCGTCGCTCAGCCCCAGCACGCTGACGAGCGCGGCCCGTGTAGCCGGATCCGGATCCTGAAGATGGCGGCCAAACCGGTCGGTCCGGCCGGGAGCCGCTTCGATCAGATACGACCGGGCCCGATCGCGCGTGCGCGGCCTCGCCAGCGCCCCTACGAGGGGATCGAGCGTCGCATCGGATAGCATCACGGAGGCAAAATCGCCGGCCAGCCGCAGACCCTCCTCGCGATCCAGTCCAACCGCCGACCGGATCTCGACGAGCTTCGCAGGATCCCCACCGCGAGCGAGGCCTTCAATCGCCGTGGCGCTGAGCACGTCGTTCGCCGAACCCAGCTGGGTCGTCAACAGCATGGCGCTCACCGGGTGCGCGATGCGCGCAATCGCATCGAGCGTCGCCTCAGCCAGTTCTCCCCTTCCAAAGTACTGGAACAACTCCATCAACCCGGAGACCGCGCGGTCGTATCGCATGGCGCCAAGCGTCTGCATCGCCGCACGCTTTCGTCTTTGTCGTTCAACAGACCGATGACGGCGTCGCCGACCTCTGGGTCGACCGGCGGGTCCGACCTCCGTCTCGCGAAGACGCGGCCGAGAACGCGGACCGCCGCATAGCGATGGAGGGGATCGACGGCGCCAATCATGGCGGCCATATCCGGTCCGCTCTCGGCGAGCAGCCGGACGCGACGGCTTCCGCCGGCTTCGGCGGCGAGCGCACCGAACGCATACACGGCCTCGAGCCTCACGCGCGGATTGTCGTCGCGCGCGGCCTTTCGCAAGGCATCGAGCACCTCGACCGGAACCGCTCGGGGCCCGATGGCCAACGGTCCCATTTCGAAGATCTCATACGCCGAAATGGACGCGCGCCGTTCGACGATGAGCCCCACTCGCCGACGCGTCACGATCGGCTCGGCGAGAAAGATGTTCAGCTCGGCCGCGATGGCGTCGAACTGCACCTCGTCGAGCGGATCATCAATGAGTGCAGCCAGCGGAACGGCCGCTTCCTCATACGGCGAGTCTTTCAGCATTCGGGCGGCGCGCAGCCGCACTTCGCCGTCCTCGCTCGAGAGGTTGGCAACGACCGTCTCGAACGGGACCTCTAGCTCCGGAGTCTGAGGAGCCGCAGCGTCAGCAGTGAGAGCGACAGGAACGGCGGGCAGGCTGGTGGATAGAAGAAGCGCAGCGAAAACGACCTGGACGATCCAGCGCACCCTGGATCGGATGCCGCTACCTGCCGGCGGCGTAGGCATGCGACCGTCCTTCCGCCAGCACCGGTCGCAGGTACTGGCCGGTATACGAGGCTTCAACCTGCGCGACCTGCTCGGGCGTACCGGTGGCGACGACGAAGCCGCCATCTTCCCCGCCTTCTGGTCCGAGGTCGATGATGTAGTCCGCCGTTTTGATGACATCGAGGTTGTGCTCGATCACGACGAGCGAATGCCCCGCCTCGAGCAGCTTGCGGAGCGCCGTGAGCAGCTTCGCGATGTCGTCGAAATGCAGTCCCGTCGTTGGCTCGTCGAGGATATAGAGCAGCCGCTCGCCGGTCGTCGATGAGAGGTGCGCGGCAATCTTGATGCGCTGCGCCTCTCCGCCGGACAACGTCGTGGCCGGCTGCCCGAGGCGCAAGTAGCCGAGGCCGATTTCATCCAGAACCTGCAGCCGACGAAGCACCTTCGGCGAGCTGCCGAAAAACGTCAACGCCTCGCGGACGGTGAGGTCGAGCACCTGCCGGATCGACCGTCCTCGGTACCGCACCTCGAGCACCTGCGGCTTGAAGCGCTTGCCGTCGCACTGATCGCACGGCACGAACACGTCCGCGAGGAACTGCATCTCCACACGGACTTCCCCTTCCCCCTGGCATGCCTCACACCGACCGCCGGGGACGTTGAAGGAGAAATGGCTGGCGGTCAGCCCGCGCGATCGAGCGTCCTTCGTCAAGGCGAACAACTCGCGGATCGGGTCGAACGCCTTGAGGTACGTGACGGGGTTCGATCGCGGCGTTCGGCCGATCGGCGCCTGATCGACGAGAACGGCGTCGGTGATGAGCTCGATCCCTTCGAGCCGCTTGAAGGCGCCGACCCGCTTCTCCGACGCGCCCTTCGCTCGTTTGACGCCGGCGTACAACACGTCGTGAACGAGCGTGGATTTGCCCGATCCGCTGACCCCGGTGACAACGGTCAGCGTGTTCAGGGGAATGCTGACTTCGATATCCTTGAGATTGTGCTCGGTCGCTCCGATGAGTCGAATCTTCTGACCCGTTCCGCGCCGTCGCGTCGGCGCCACGGGAATCACGAGCTCCTGCCGGAGATATTTCGACGTCAGCGAGCGTGACTCGTGCATCAGGCCCTCGAGTGGGCCGGAATACACAACGCGTCCGCCCTGCTCGCCTGCGCCGAGTCCCAGGTCGACGATGTGATCGGCGACCCTGATCATGTCGGCATCGTGTTCGACCACGATCACGGTGTTGCCCTGATCACGCAGCTGGCGAAGGATGGCGATGAGCCGCTGGTTATCCCGCGAATGAAGACCGATGGACGGTTCGTCGAGCACGTACAACGTGCCCACCAGGGCCGAGCCGAGTGAGGTGGCCAGGTTGATCCGCTGCGCTTCCCCGCCCGACAGGGTCGACGACAGGCGATCGAGCGTCAGGTAGTCGAGGCCGACGTCCCTCAGGAACGACAGCCGGCGCCGAATCTCCTTCAGGACCTTCTCGGCGATCGCGGCTTCCTTCTCGGTCATCTCCAGGCTTCCGAAGAAAGTCTGGGCCTCGCGAACGGTGAGCGACGACACGCGGTCGATGGTGCGCCCCGCCACCCGGACGTCTCGCGCCTCGCGCCGCAGCCGGGCCCCGCCGCAGTCCGGACAGGTCAAGTAGCCGCGGTAGCGGCTGAGAAAGACGCGTACGTGGACTTTGTATTTCTTTCTCTCGAGCCACCGGAAGAACCCGCGAACTCCCTTGTAGTCCCCCTTCTCTCCCTCGCCTCCCTCGATGACGAACTGCTTTTCTTCGTCGGTCAGTTCGCGCCACGGCACGTCGAAGCGGAGCTTGTTCCTGCGTGCGGCGCGCTTCAGCTCCGCCAGCTGCGACCGATAGTGCGGCTTGCTCCACGGCTCGATGGCGCCCTGTTGAATGGATTTCGTCTGATCCGGCACCACGAGATCCATGTCGAGCTCGATGATGTTGCCGAACCCGTGACACGTGGGGCAGGCCCCGAAGGGGTTGTTGAACGAGAAAAGCCGAGGCTGTGGGTCCTCGTACGTCAACCCGCAGGTTTTGCACTCGAAGCGCTCGCTGAACTGATGCACGCGCGCAGCTTCTGAGGCCCGGCCCGGCTCCCCTGCCGCGTCCGATGCCCGCGGCGGAATCTCGACCGCCCAGGCCGCGCCGCCGCCCTCGAGGTAGGCCGTTTCGATCGAGTCCGTCAATCGTCGACGAAGATCCTCCTCCGCCGCGCTCCCGATCTGCAGACGGTCCACGACGACCTGCAACGTCGAACGGCTGGCGAGCGCGCCGGGATCGATTTCGTCGAAGGGTACGGCGCGGCCATCGACGAGCAGGCGGCCGAAACCCTTGCGGCGAAGCGTCTCGATGGTCGAGGCTGCCGCCGCAGCGCCAGGCCCACCCGATTCCTGCGGCTCGCCTCGCTCCTCGATCTCCTGCAGTTCATCGACTTCCTGAACGTCCTGCGCCGCCGCAGAATCGTCGACGGTCACGACGGGCAGGTCGAAGCCGAGCAGCAACCGCGTGCCTTCAGCGAGACCGCACAACTCTCGAGCCACAACCTCGGCTGTTTCCCGGACGATCTGCCGACCGCAGCTCCGACAGAACGTACGCCCGATTCGAGCGTACAGCAGCCTCATGTAATCGTGGATTTCGGTGGTCGTGCCGACAGTCGAGCGTGGATTGCGGATGCTGTTCTTCTGACGGATCGCAATCGCGGGGGAGATGCCGTCGATGCGATCGACGTCCGGCTTCTCCATCCGCTCGAGGAACTGCCTCGCGTACGCCGACAACGACTCGACGTATCGCCGCTGCCCTTCGGCATAGATGGTGTCGAACGCCAGCGACGACTTTCCCGACCCGCTCACTCCTGTCACGATGATGAGCTTTCCGATCGGCAGCGACAGGTCGATGTTCTTCAGATTGTGCGTGCGGGCGCCGTAAACGGCGAGGTCGCCGGATGCCGACGGCACGGCTGGGACTTCGGACATGAGTTCGCGCGTTCAGCTGATCGCGGCCGGCCGCGGCCGGGCGCGCACGGATCCGATTATCTGGGCGGTCTGAACCAACTATCGTAGCACGATGTGGCAGCAGCTAGGGTGAGCGGCGACGTGACACGATCGGGATCGATCGGGCCACGTCGCGGGCGGGATGCTCCGAACCGATTCGGCTCACGGCCGCGGCGTGTCGCGTCCGTCGTCTGGCGCGCCCGTTCCCGACGAACCGAGGAACAAACGCCGCCCGTCAGGAAATGAGAGGTCCCGGCCGTTCGCCCGCTTTCGGCCGTCCTTGGCTTGAAAGCCGTTGACGACGACCTGCGTTCCGACGGGCAGCGAGTTCTTGTTGAAGCCCCGCCTGAACATCGCGTTCGGCGCGCCGGCTTCGATTTCCCACGTCTCGACGGTGCCGTTGGCATTCTTGACCTCGAGCGTGAGCCAGCTGTGCGGATTGATCCACTCCATCTTCTTGACGGTACCCGTCAACTTGACAGGTTTGGCTGCATCGAATTCCGATGAGAACGCGTGATGCGCACGCGCCGGCCCGACCGAGAACATCAGAATCAGGGTGCCGGCAGCAAAGAAGAACGGCAATCGTGTCCGCATCGGCTTCCTCCAGTTTCACCTTGGCGTCATCCGCTCAGTTCGACCTTCTTGCGGCGGCGTTCTCGAGCGCACGAGCGCCGCTGAGCGCATCCTCCATCTGCCGGTAATTCCCCTCATGACACGCGTACTCGTAGAGGTGCTCGGGCTGCTGGTAGTTGGAATCGTCGCCGCGCCAGGGAAGCACGAAGGTCCAGCCGGCCGTCCAGGTCGTTGGATCGTCGACGGTTACCTGATAATCGAGCGTCTTCGCATCGACACGTGTAAAACGCTCCACGAAGTGCATGTTGGTCTGATGTGCACCCTCGTACTCCTGCCGCGGATCGAAATTGCGCCAGTCGACGACGAGGGTGTCGCCTTCCCAACGGCCGCGCGAGTCGCCGTTCCACAATCGGACGTTGTCCGGAAGGTGCGGACGCCCATCCAGTGGAATGACGCGAACGTCGTGCATGCTCTCGTAATGAATGACGACGTATCCCGGGGATTGAAGAATCTGGACCCCATGGTTGTACGCCTGGTTCTGACGCGGCATCGGTCTCGCCACACACTGGGTGTACGTGGGCAGATCCTTCCACGATCTGTAGATCACGTGAACGAACGGAGGCGAGCCGACGCGCCGCGCCGCCGCTTCAGCGGCGAGCTGCTCCCGGACCTTTGTGGCCTCCGGCGTGAGCGGCGGCTTGCGCCCATCGGACGGATCGACGATCAGGGAGCTGCGGCCGGTCCGCCGCCCCTTTTCGTTGGACGTCCAGAAGTTGTTGTACGTTCCCGGATTGCCCTCGGCGAGCGGCCGTCCTTCGGAAACGCGGTTTTCCGCGTCTCTTTCCTCCTGTTCGGCCAGCTCCGCTTCGGTGAGCGCGACCTTCCCTTCGAGCGTCACCGGACGTTCGAGGGGCGTCAACGTCGAGAAGGTGTAGACGCCTTGCAGATCGGGATCGCCCCACGGCGTCTTCGTCGCCGCAGACTGACCGGCCACAGGAACCAGTGCCGGAAGAAGGATCACGACCGCCACGCCGAGCGCACCTGACGCGACCATTCGACGGAACATTTCAGGACCTCCCCGTTGACCGCTCACGGCCGAAGAAGATGACCGTACATGAAATCCTGGGCGTACTCGACACATTTGAAATCGATGAGCAGCGCGTTCTGTTCCACGCGACGGTACAGCGGCATGCTCATTTTCCAGGGGCGCGTGAATACCTTGGGATCATCGATGGTCGCTTCGTACAGCAGGTGGTCCCGGCTGGTGGGCGTATACCGCTCGACGACGTGCAGAGCGTCGCTGTGGAAATTGCCCGCCCGGTCGAACCAGGTCCTGTCGATCTGGCTGGTCACGTCGACCACCAGCGACTCGCCCTCCCACCGGCCGATCGACCAGCCCATCCACGATTCCGCGGGCGCTTCGGGTTCGCGCCCGATGTGAATTTGTCGCGTCGCATTGGCGAACTGGTAGGCGATCAGGATTTGCTGCGGTGTCTGGACGATCTGAAACGGAAACGGCATGTACGTGGCGCGAGGCACGCCGGGCATGTAGCACTTGGCCTCGGGGTCGCCGGCCGTTTCGTTCAGCTCGAGGGAGGTCGGTCGCGTCAGGCGCCTCTCGAAATTCTCTTTCTTTTTCGCCAGCGCTTCGGGCCGGTATGGCAGCGGACCGCCTTCCACCACTCCTGCGCCCGCCGGCTGGGCGAAGAGCGCACCCAGGAGTTGAGGCGCCGGCGAGGGTCCGGTGTTGTGGGCTTCGATGTCCCAGTTGGCCTCGTTCAGCGCCTGCCAGATGCCGTTCAAATCGGGTTTTCCGTCCGGGGTCCTCGACGCCCGATACGGGGTTGTCGCCCCCTGGGTGACAACCCGGGCCGCGGCGAGCGCCACGACCGCTCCTGCTACGGCCGACGCGAGTGCAATCGTCGTCACGCTGAGGCGATTTGACATGGGGAAAGTCTCCGCTCGAACCACACGGGTAGAGGGGCGGGCGGGAAGGCGGGCGGTGAGAACGACAGAGGCTTCACGTCGATTGTCTTCCCTCGAGAGCAGCCTTGATCGGTTCCAACGTACTGGCGACGGTATAGCACACGGGCAGGGGGTGCGCAACGACCAATCTCAATCGAGTCGTCCTCTCGGGCGGACCTGCAGTCGTCCGGTGCCGGCGACATCACGGTGCTCGGAGGTCCGCCGGCTATCGGTGAACTTCCTGATCCGGAAGGGAGTTGCCGTCGGCGACTTGATTTCCGCGGGCTGGCACTCGCCTTGCTCGAGCTTCCGGTGCCAACGCCAGGGTCAAGAGAGGTCTGTCGTGACTTCGAAAGCGCGTGTCGGGCGGAACATCATCGTCGTCGCCAGCGTGCTGGCGGTCGCTCAACCCGCATCGTCACAGATCGTCTACCCGTTCCCCCCTTATGGTCCGATTTATTACGACAGCTCGCTGCACCTTCAGGTCACCCCCCGCGAAGCGGAGGTGTACGTCGATGGCTACTATGCCGGCATCGTCGACAACTTCGACGGCATGTGGCAGCGGCTTCGCCTGGAACCGGGCCAGCACGAGATCGTCATCTATCGGGAAGGGTATCGTTCGCACAGCGAGCGGATCTACCTGGCGATCGATCGGACTTTCAAAATCCGCACCCAACTCGAGCGGCTTGCTCCGGGCGAGCCGGCCGAGCCGCGGCCGGTTCCTTTGGCGCCACAGGCTTCAGCGGGCGCGATTCAGGCTCCCCGGCCGTTGCCAGGAGGGAGTCCTGGCGATCGGCCGAGTGACAGGGGTCAGCTGTCGCTTCGGGTGGAGCCGGCGGATGCGGACGTGACAATCGATGGACAGCCGCAATCGACTGCCGGACGCGAGACGCTGGTGATCGACATGTCAGAAGGCCGGCATGTGATCCAGGTGCGCAAGGCCGGGTACATCGGCTATCTCACGGAGATCGAGATTCGAGGCGGGGAAACGACGAGCGTCAGCGTGACCCTACGGCCTCAGCCCTGACGGCAGGAGTCCGTCGTCGTGTCCGGCTTCAGCTGGGCGGTGGTCTCATATCCCAACCCGCAATCCGCCGTCGATTGGCGCGTGGTAGAATTTCGAGTTCCCCGCCGGCCGGCGTAGCTCAGTTGGTAGAGCAGCTGATTCGTAATCAGCAGGTCATCGGTTCAAGTCCGATCGCCGGCTCCATTTTTTCATGTGAAAGACGCCAAATTGACTCGGCGATCCGCCGGTCACGCGAAACTAGCTACCACATAGCTACCACCGGGATCGGCTGGGCAACTTCGGAAAGACTCAGCCATAATCGGCCGCGTTCGGAGCTTTGAGCCTTGAAGTTAGTCACAGTGGCTGGCCTCGTTTTCCTGCTCGCAGCTTGCGCGTCTGACCCACCGACCCAACCGACCGTCTCTCCGCCGACAGCCAATTCTCCAACCACCCCGCCGCCAACCGGCGGATCTGGTTCAGGCGGATCTGGTCCAGAGCCGATCACTGGAACGGCGATTCTGCTTGGTAACGACGTCCAAGCGGTGGTTGAAGATGGCGATCCAAGATGCTTTGTGACTTGGGACCAGACGGGCCGTTGCCGTCAATTCGACGTGACGACGCCAGTGGACGGGACGCTCGTTGCCACATTGACGGCGTCCGGCTCGCCTCGCGGTAGTTTGAACCCCGACGTCTTCCTCGTAGCGCCCGATGGAAGTTGGATGAGTGCAGCTGACGGATGGCCGACAAAGCATGTGAGCGGGCAGGTACAAGGCGGCCTAACCTATCGCGTCGTGGTTATCTCCTATGGACCATTTCCCGACGTTCTTCAAGTGAACGTCGAGGAGCCTTGAGCAAGTGTCCGGGCAGGTCGATTTTCATCGCGCCGTTGTGCCGTGTGCTCACTTTGAGGCGAGTGCGGCAGTTTCCTCGGCGATGATGCCGTCTACCGCCGCGTTCAGTTCGGCATCGATCTGCGCCAAGGCTCGGCGCGAGTCTCTCGCCGCCATATAGGCCCCGCTCGACTCGTGCCCCATCAACGTGCGCCTCGCTCGCTCTCTCGCGATGGCGAGTTCGCCGATCGTGACCAGCTTGCCTGTGTTCGTGCTCATCTCTCTGCTACTCCTTTCGCGAATTCGTGGATCTGCCGGTCGCGTGGTGCTTCGATGATCGGGACGCATGGACACCGATCGCGATTGTCCACGCCCGCTTCGCGCTCTCGGTGGCCGCCTCGGCACGTGCAGTTTCCTGCTCGGCCCGCTCGCGCGCGCGCCGCAACAACTCCTCGTGTTCGCGCACGCGGCGGACCAGACTGGACGGTTCGAGGACCTCCGTCATCGCGATCGATCCTTCGCGAAAGTATTTCGCATAGGCCGTACGGGCCGGGAAGAGGATGCAGCGCCCCACTTTGGTTTCGGGGAGCTGCTGCCGCCGCCAGTCGCGCAGCAGGGTCCTCGTCGACACCGTCAACGCTCGAGCGATCACGTCGGCGGCGATAAATGCTTCGCGTTGAGCAGCGACTTCGACGTAATGGCGGGCTGCGCTGCCCGTCACGGCCGATCCGGGGTGCGGAGGCGGTGCACCAGTAGGGATTTGATGTACTCGCTCACGCTGACCTGGGCTGTGTTCGCGCGGTGGATCAGCTCGTCGTGAAGCGCGTCCGGCACGTACGCCGAAACCGTCGACGACCGTACCGATGCCCGGGGACGTCCTCGAGAGCGGGGCTGTGGTTTCGAGGGTGACTCCATCAGCGCGGGGGCCGACGAATGCCGAGCAGGCGTTGCGTGAACGCTGAGAACTGATCGGGCCGCCGACGGGCGTGCGCGGTGAGCCCTTCGCGCGGCTGGACGACGATCACGTGCCCCGTTGGTGCTAGCGTGGGGGGACGCTGATGAGAACGGGGCGGTGGTTTCGGCGCCATCAGTGGACCGTCCGTTCGCTGAGCATCGTCACGAGCTGACGCTCGAATAACCGACGAGCGTGAAGATCTGGTGCTGATCCATCGACGGCAAGTCGAGGCCGACGATCACGTACAGGTCGCCGCTCGGGGTTAACGAAAAACGCCTGTTCGGCTGTCTCGCCCTTTAGTTCGTAGGTACGGTCCCGACCACGGTCACCGGCGATCCTCGAGCACTCATCCCGGTTACCGGCTGCTCTGCAGAAGCCGGCGATCGACGTCGAGCGACGTGCCGAGGCGAATCAGGATGATGTCGGTATCGTCGGCCGCGAGCGGTCCTTTCCGATCGAGGCTTCGGCTGCGAGAGCGCCCACTGGAAAACGGAAAGTTGTTGTCGGAGGCGACGAGGAGCGTGCGCTCGTCCACCACGTGCACGGACTCGATGGTGTAGAACGGTAGCCGGAAGAAGTTCATCTCCCCGCTGAGACCCGACGGGTCGGGAATCGCCAGCAGGTCGACGAGTTGGGTCTTCGCAACCGCCCCCTCGCGCGCGGGCGGCAGGGTCAACAGGAAGATCTTCTTCACCCGCGGCGGCGCCTCATCGTCGCCCAGGTTGTCGCGCTCGATGAGCAGCAGTTGATGATCGTTCACCGCCTTCACCTCGCCGATCGCCAGCGGGCCGGATGGCGGCGCAGTGACTCCCGGATAGACCCTGGCACCGGAGGGGTCTGCGAGGCTCGCGAGATCCACGGTCTGGCTCGGCGCATCCAGGCGCACCGTGAAGAACGCCGGCGCGAGCGCGCCTTGCGCGATATCGTACGCGTAGAGGCGCAGGTCGCGTGGATCGTCGCCAGCCACGGCGCCCTCGAGCTGAGCATAGAGCGTCGAACCGTCGGGGCTGATCGCCAGCCCCTCGAAACCGCGGCTCGTGGCCAGCGTGGGCCGTTCGGCGCCCCCGCGGTCCGAAATCCTGAGGAACGGGTTCTGCGGCGAGCGTACGCGCGGAATCTGAACCGGCGGCGCCAGCACGCGCCCGTCGTCCGCGACGTGAACCAGGAACGGACCGAATTCCTCGCTCACCCAGAACGTGCCATCCGGCGCGCGCACGAACGATTCCGGATCGAGATCGAAGCCGGTCAGGATCCGCGCCGACGCGTCGCCGCCGCACGCAGCCGGAGGGGGCGGCAGCACGTTGAATGAGAACGCCGGCAGCCTCGTGCCCGTGCTCTGATCGCACACGATGGTCCACGGGATTCGACGATCGGGGTCGCGGAGGATTGCGGTGGCCAGGACGCGCGGCCCGGCGGCATCGCCCCAGCGCGGATCGAGCCGGTGGATGACCAGCTGGAAATCCGCCGAATTCGCACGGGCTCCATATCCGTTATCGGCCAGCGCCCACCACGTGCCGTCGCCGGCCGGCACCATGCTCGACACGCCCTGCAGCGGCTGCCCGGGCAGATACGGACCCTCGGCCGGCCCACGGACTCCGTTGGCGGCTGCCGTTGCGCGCTCGGCCGAGGTGAAGAACGCCCCCGACGGTGGAGTGCCCTGACGATAGATGCCGGCGGGCAGCACGGTCCGGGCGGCGAGCGTGTACGGCTGCACTGCCTCCTCGGCAACGAGCGACTCGGTCTTCGCGCCCATCGCAACGAGAAGCGCCACGAGAATGCGCTGTGCATCGCTCATCCCGCCGTGGCGTTCGACCACTTCGCGCGCGACGTCCGGCCGGTCGGTGATTAACCCATCGACGCCGTTGGCCATCGACGCCAACATCCAGGCCGGATCGTTGACGGTCCACACGTAGACCTTCTGGCCGGCACGATGCGCCCGCTGCACGAAGGCCCGCGTCGCCAGGCTGGCCTCGACCGCGAGAAAATCGGCGCCGAGCGAGGTGAGGTCGCCGATGGCCTTTGCGACGAGCACGCCGACTCTCCACGAGGGTCGAAGCTGCTTGAGCCTGAAGACCATGTCGTGATCGAGCGACATGAAGATGGTGTCGTTCGCCACGCCGGCGGCCTCGACGATCTCGACGACGCGCTCTTCGAGCCGCTGGGAGTGCCCATAGGACTTGAGCTCGACAACGACGCGGACCCGGCCTTTGAAGAGCGCGAACACCTCGGCGAGCGTGGGCACACGCTCGCCGGCAAACTGCGGCCCCTTGCGACTGCCGATGTCGACCGCGCGCAGCGCCGCGGCCGGCGCCTCCCAGATCTTCAGCGGCGATCCGCCCACCTTCATGAGGTCGCTGTCGTGGACGACCACTACCTCGCCGTCCTCGGACTCCTGCACGTCGAGCTCGACGAAGTCGGCGCCAAGATCGGCGCCCAGTCGAAAGGCCGCCAGCGTGTTTTCGGGCGCCGCGGCCGACGCGCCGCGGTGCGCGATGACGAGGACTTGTTGATTCCGCCTCGCGATGTTCACGACGACGAGCACGGCACCGAGCGTGGCGAGGATCGAGACGACGACCACGCCGATCCTCACGGCACGCGGTAATCGGCGCGCGCCTCCCCAGGTATCCGCGCCCAGCTCCGGGAGCGCACCAGGTTCACGAAGATCAACCACGCGGAGGTACAACCGGAGCAGCAGGAGCGAGAGCATCGAGACGTTCACCACGGCCGCAACCAGGCCAAGCACGGCCCACAGCAGCGCGAGCCCCGTGATGAACCCCAGGAGCGTCGGCATCGAGCCGCTGAAACCCGGCGCCAGAGTGCGGCCGACGACATCCGGCACCCACGTGGCGACGGCCAGGAGGGCCGAGGCGAGGGCGGCCCACATGGCAAGCGCCGCAATCGCAATGGAGCGATGGCCGGCCGACCGCGCGGAGCTCTCGGCCAGCGCACGCCGCGGCGAGACGCCCTCGAACACGACGAGCGGCAGCGCCATCGTCCAGCGCGCGATCGTCCAGAACAGGATGACGGCGAGCACGGCCACAATCACGGCCGCGATCGACACCGCCGTCCAGAACTCGGGAGGCCGTCGGGATAGGTAGAAATTGATGTCGTGATACCGGAGCAGGGTCCAGTACACGACGCCAACTGCTGCAGCGAACGGCAGCAGGCCCACGAGCAGACGCGTGACGATGTTCGCCGCCAGGTGGAGAACGAGCAGCGCCCGCGATGCGCCAAACGCCAGCGCACCCCTGGCAGTCAGGTGCCGGCCGTTCGCGGCAGCAAGCCCGATCGCCATGAGACACGTCATCTCGAGCGCCGTGATGCCCGTCAGAATCGCGCCGCCGACGATGAGCGCCAGAATGCCCTGTCGCGTCGTGAGGAAGAACGTCGCGATCTCGGTATCGGCGACGACCGACGTTCCAGTGCGCGACAGCGCCCAGCGCAGCAGGAGCAGCGTTCCCGGCATGAGCAGCGCAAACGAAATCAGCTTGTAGACGAGGTCGGTCTGGGCCAGCACGCGCCAGGAATCGCGCAAGTCCCGGATCGCACCGCCGACGATGGCCTGAGTCGATCCCCGCACGGGTGTCCCCAAGGATATGGGCTCTGCGAAACAAACTCAATCGACGCGCACGGGGAAAGAGCCTGTTCTTACACCTGGCCGCTCAGCCGTTGTCCTCGACAATTCTCGAGCGAATGCGCCAGATGGTGCGAGCTGACCTGATCGCGCCAACAGGGCTTTTGGCGCTATGGTCCAGCGTCGACTCCCGGTGCCCTGCGCCGCCATCAGCAGGTCATCGGGCGAGGCGACATGGACGAGTGTCAGAGCAATGCCCGACCGTGTTGTGTGCCCGGTTCACACGCTGGAGGGTGCTGGTCGTACAACGTCAGCGAGCAGAAGCCCTTCGCCGGAAAAAATCGACCTTGTATTGGAGATGTGTCACAATGTGCACATGAAGACGATCTCCATCCGTGAACTGCACCTGAAGACCGGCCGGTGGGTTCGCCATGCTGCCAGTCGGGGGACGATCGTCGTCACGGATCGCGGTCGCCGCGTCGCGGCGCTTCAGCCATTTGACGCCTCCGTGACCGGCCGGCCTCTCCCCAACCGGGAGGCGGCCATACGGAAACGGTCGAAGGTCCCCGTCGACTCCGCGGTGTATCAGTCCGAGCTGCGCGAGGATCGGTGATCTACTTCGACGCGGCGTACATCGCCAAGTGCTACCTCAACGAGCCAGGCGCGGATCGAGTCCGCGAAGTCGCCTATAACACCGACGGCCTCGCATCTTGTGAACTCGCGCGACTGGAGTTTGCATCCATCCTCAAGCGGCACGTCAGAGAGCACCACGTGACTCGCCGGGAGATGACGGCCATCTTGAAAGACTTCGAAGAAGATGAGAACAACGGTGTGTGGCATTGGTTTGGTGTGACGTCCGAGCTTCTGGAGAAGACCCGCAAAGCCGTCCTGGACCTTTCGAGCACGGTCTTCGTCCGATCTGGTGACGCGCTGCACCTGGCCTGTGCGGAAGAGCATGGATTCCGGGAGGTCTACACCAACGACCGCCAGATGCTTCAGGCCGCGAAGCACTTCCACGTGACAGGGGTGAATGTCCTCAGTGAGAGCAGTTGAGGCATTTCACGGGGCCGAATTCGGTGCATTTTCGACTTGTACGTAGTACGGCAAAGTTGCTAGTGGCCCGTCCACGTTGAACGAGGACCAGATCGCGGAGCGCGGCGCCCGGCTGGCAAGGCGCGACGACCGAGAATACCGGGAGTATTTGAGGGAGGAGCAACGCCGCCAGACGGGATGCCCCGCCCGCGAGGTGGTCCTTGATCAACGTGGACGGGCCACTAGCCAAGGAAGCTCTCGAGTTCGTTCCGCACGGTGCTCGTCTGTCCCACCATGAGATGTCCGCCGGATTCGAGCGTGACGAGGCGAGCGCCAGGGATTCGCCCGGCGGCACGTTCGGCTGCCTCGTAGCGCACCAGAGGGTCGTCTTTGGAGTGGATGAGCAGAGTGGGCACCCTGATGTCCTCCAGGCTGTAACCATTGACGTCGGCATTTGAAACGAAAGCGTCGAAGTCCACCCCTCGAACGTTCGGAGTGACTGGGAAGAGGCTGTCGATGAACGCAGTGACGAACCGGGCGTCGTCGGTCGTCATGACGAGTCGCTTCGGAACTCCGGCCAGGAACGCCATCGTCGAGGGGGACAAGACCTTGATCGCCCACACGGGAAGTTGTCTGTTCAGTACTCGGGACCACCAGGGTTGGACGACGGCCGTTGGACTTCCCGGCAGGTTGCCCGACAGCACAACCAGGTGCTTCACCCGCTGATGATGTCGCAGGGCTAGTTGAAGCACGGACGTGGTGCCGGCCGAAATGCCAACGACGTCCAGCTTAACGATCTCGAGCGCGTCAAGCAGCGCGGCGAAGGCGTCGGCCTGCTCGGCTGGCGTCGCCGTCGGCGGCAGGCTCGACCCGAGGTAGCCGAAGCGGGACGGGGCGATGATTCGACGGCCGGGGAACAGCAGCTCGGAAAACAGGAGCGCACTCTGGCAACTCTGGAAGATGCCGTGGCTGATGAGCAGCGGCTCGCCGGTGCCACGCTCGGCGTATTCGATGTCGCCGAACGCAGTCCTGACCGATTTTCGGGCGACCGCTGAAAGGCGCGCCCGAGCGGCGGACATCTCATGCCGGTAGCGGCGGGCGAGGATCCCGCCGGCGGTGGCGATCGCCCCGGCGAACGCAACGGCGATAGCACCCCTGAACATGCCCTTCATTTTGGCCGGGACAGGATTCAAAGACCCTGGCTTGATGGGGTCGCGCGCAGCTTACCCTAAGTCCGTACGGGTCCAGGTCGGTGATGCGCGCTGAGTCCGTACCATGTGCAAGTGCCGGATGAAGTCCCGGGAATCGGCGATGTGAGAGTGCAGCTGTGCGGTCGAGCAGGCCGGCCGGTTGTCCTGCACGTGTCATCGGAGGAGATGACATAGGCGGCCTCGTCACGACACTGTATTCACTTCGAGGTCGATCACGGTTCGCCCGCGACGGCGAGGCTCGTTTTCATAGATGCAAGAGCGTGCATCGGTACGTAGCTCGGCAATAGGCGGGGTGTATATTGCTTTTCGCCTCCATATCCCGTCCGCGAGGCGGGCATCTGGCCAGGTAAGAAAATGGATTCGCAACAACCGGAGTATTCCGCGTTCATCAGCTACGCCACGCCCGACAAGGTGAAGGCCGAGGAGATATGCGGCTATCTCGAGGCGCGCGGCCTCCGCTGCTGGATTGCGCCGCGCGACGTCCGCGCCGGGCGCGAATACGGAAACGAGATCATCGACGCGATTGAACGAGCGCCGGTACTGGTGCTGGTTCTGTCGGCCGCCGCGAACGAATCGAAATTCGTCAGCCGCGAGGTCGAGCGGGCCGTCACAAAGGGCGACCCGGTGATTCCCGTCCGCATCGAAAACGTCATGCCGTCGACGGCGCTCGAGCTGTTCGTGTCGGCCACGCACTGGATCGACGCCTGGAGCGGCGACTTCGCAGCTCATATGGATCGCCTCGTCCGGGATCTCGCCGAACGGCCATCCGCGACTGCTGCGGGATCGCCCAGCGTGGCTCCCACGGGTGCCATCGACAAAGGGTCGGGGAGCGCGCGACGTGTGTTGTCGCGTGCCGCAGCGGTCGTGCTGGTGGCGGCTGTAGCCGGTGCGGGGTACCGATACGGGATTCGCCATGGGGCGCCGGATCAGTCGCAGGGTTCCGAACACGTCGCTCCTGCGGCGGCTTCGCCGGTGCCGACAGTGGCCGCCGATCCGCCTCCGTCCTCGTCGACAAGTCCCACCGCCCCCGCCACGCCGGCCGCGACAATCCCGAGGATCGAGGAGGTCCCGCCGAAGACTGCGCCCGGACGCCGGCCGCAGACTGCCGCAAGGCCGCAGGCCAGCCCGCCGGCGGTTCCAGCCGCACCGCAGGGCGCATCGCCGCCCGCGCCGCAGGCGGCGGAGCCCGAGGGTCTCGAGGAACTGCGGCAACAGGCCTCGGCGCTGGCGATTCGCGCGCGCGTCGTGGACCAGAGCCTCAATCGACTGGCGGAACAGATGCGACCGAACGGGCTGCGTGGTGACGTGCTGGTCAGGCAGCAGAGCGTCGCCGACTCGCTCGCGAGCGGCCAGCGCGCGCTCGATCGACGAGATGTCGCGGCCGCGACGAAGTATCTCGACATGGCGCGCAGCGATGTGGAGGCGCTGGAACGGTTTCTCGGACGGTAAGTAACAGGCGGAGCCTGGAGGTCACATGTCCCGGACGCTATTCTTCCTTGTCACCGCAGCGATCGCTCTCACGCCGGTACTTCCGGCGCGCGCGGCCGCACAGAGTAAACCGCGCGTCGCGGTGCTTAGTTTCGAATACGAAGGGGTGCGGAGCTCCGCGGCGGCGGCGCTCAAGGCGGATCAGGACGTCGGCGCCGGCATTGCCGACCTGCTGATCCAGGAGCTGGTCGCGGGCGGGCACTTCACGATGGTCGAGCGCACCAGGCTCGACGCCGTGCTGAAGGAGCAGAACTTCTCGAACAGCGACCGCGCCGACGCGACGACAGCCGCGCGCATCGGGCGCGTGCTCGGCGTCGCGGCGATCGTCGTCGGCTCCGTCACGCAGTTCGCCGTGCAGGAGACGACCGGCGGCGGCGGCTCGCTCGGCCGCTTTACACGCGGCGTGCTCAGCGGTGTGCAGCAGAACAACTCGAAGGCGGTGGTGGCCGTTCACGCCCGGCTCGTGAACACGAGTACCGGCGAGATCATGACGGCGGCGACCGCAACCGGGGAGGCAACGGGCACGTCGACGTCGGTGTCCGCCACGACGGTCCTTGCGCCGGTCGACATGAAGTCGTCGGCGTTCGGGAGCAGCGTGGTGGGCACCGCCATCACCAAGGCGGTGCAGTCGGTTGCCGAGCATCTGAACGGGTTCGGCGTGAAGATGGCGGCCGCGCGGACGGAGTACTCGGGGCTGATCGCCGACGTCAGCGGCAGGACGCTGATCCTCAACGTCGGGCGGAACGCAGGCGTGCAGGTGGGCGACCGCGTCGAGATCACGCGCGTGGTCCGCTCGATCACCGATCCGCAGGATAAGACGAAGGTCCTGAAGACCATCACCGAGACCGTCGCCACCGCGCAGATCACCGAGATCGACGACGTGTCGGCGACCGCGGTCCTGATCGGCGACGCGCAGCTCAAGGTGGGCGATGCCATCAAGCGCGCGCCCTAGCGTGGCGCATCTGGCGCTGAGCGCCGACTCGTCTGGTAAATGCTTTCGCTCCCCGTACTTCGCTGCCCGCCGTCGCGTTTCGGGCAAGTGATCGAAGATCTGGCGCGAGAAGGAGTTGACCGTGCGCGGCCTGTGGCTGGGGTCTTGCTGAACCGCCGGGGACCACCTGACCAGGAGGATTTCAGCCATGCGAGCCCGCTCTCTGCTCCTCACGACCGCTCTTATCGTCGCGCCCGTGACCTCAACCGCCCAGCACGGCGATCTCACGCACCAGCAGCCCGCCGTCCCCGACGCAGCCGTCGACTTCGGCGTCCTGGCGACCAGTCCACTGGGCCCACCGCCGTGCGCGACGGGCGCCGCCATTGGCGGTCCCGCGGACCCCTGCGCCTTCACGCTCCATCATCTGACGCCCGAGGAAGTCACGATCCTCAAGGGCGGGCAGGTGTCGTTTACCGTCCGCGGCGGTGGCCACGCGATGGCGATCTACGAGGTCAGCAAGGACACCACCCGCGACGAGGTGGGACAGTTTCTGTGTCCCGGCTCCGATCCCGGCGACGTCAGTACGGACACCCCTCTTGAGCACAGCTGCAACGGGACTACAGCCACGGGCATCGCCAATGCGGCTGGAGCTCACGCCGTCGAAGACGGCCACGGTGATGTCGTCATCGTCGCTTCCCCCAACGTCACCAACTTCCATCCGGATAACAGGGTGTGGTACGAACCGGGACGGCTGATGTCGGCGGGCGGCAACAACCTGTTTCTCGTCAACACCGAGTTGATTACGTATCGATTCCTCAAAACGGGACGATACCTCGTGATCTGCATGAACCGCAGCCATTTCCTGAACGACTGGATGTTCGGGTTCGTCAACGTGACGGGCAACTGATCGGTCGAGGCGATCGAACGGGCGGGCAGCGACAAACAGGAGCGCTTGCGCTCGGCGGAATTCGGTAAACTGGCGTCCGTGTATCCGCGCGTGTTTGCGCAATACCCCACCCTGGTCGTTTTCGTGGCGTCCATCGCGCTTCTGACGCCGCAGGCCGACGCGAGGCGGGCGGACACGCCCTGCCAGGGCAGGCCGCCCGCCGTTGGTGTCGGGGCCGCGCCGACTCTGCAGCCGACGCACGAGCCGCTCACCGTGGGCAGCCTGAACATGGCGGCTGACGCGCGGAATGCCGAAATCCTGGAAAGCTGGACCCGCGACCGGTCCATGGATGTCCTGTTCCTTCAGGAGGTGGGAGATGACGGAGTCGATGGCAGAACGCTGATCAGCACGGTCAGCACTCGCCTCGGATTCGCCTTCGCGTACGCACCGGCGAATGTCATCGACGGGGTGACAGAGGGGCTCGCGATCGTCAGCCGTTATTCGCTGAGCGACATCCGCGTCCATCCAGTCCAGTATCACCGGCTGCCGTTCAGGTCGAGGTGCAGAGTGGCCCTCGGTGCGACCGTCGCGACGCCGGACGGGCCGGTGCGCCTGGTCAACGTCCACCTCGACACACGCATCAACAGCGACAGCCGCATCGCTCAACTGACCCCGGCCCTTGACGTGGTCGGCACCTTCGACGGCCCGCGTATCATCGGTGGCGACTTGAACACGATGAATGTCCGCTGGGTCTGGGGAATGCTGCCGTTGTTTTACCTGTCGCGCCAATCCGACGCGGTCCGCACATGGATGTCGTCCCGGGGCTTCGATACGCCGTTCACGGACACACCGCCAACGCTCAGATTCCCCATTGTGCCGATGAGGGTGGATTGGCTCTACTTGAAAGACGTCGAACCGCTCGCGTGGGGCGTCGATCACATGGAGTTCTCCGATCACCGCGGCATCTGGGCTCACGTCGACCCGAAGCACCACCCTCTCTAGCGGATGGAGTATCGCCGCCCAGATGGAGATAGCGGCGCAGATTCCCCTGGTAGGCGCCCTCACTTCTCATCGCACCTCCTGTCTGCCGGCGAACGAAGTGGCCAGCCTACTAACATCGAAAGGTGACAGCCAATGAGCTCACGTGTGGGCCTTGCTCCGCTCGAAGGGTTCCCGATTGGTCGATGGCCGGGCCGCACGGCCATCGCTGTCGGCGTGGTACTCGCCACAGTCGCCGCTGGGGCCGCCCAGACTCCGCAGGGCAAGTTTCACCTGCAGGAGGCCACCATCGCTGACATTCAGCAGGCGATTCAGAGTCGGCAGATCACCACCATGACGCTCGTCGAGCTGTACTTGAAGCGCATCAAGGCTTACAACGGCACCTGCGTCAACGAGCCGGAGGGGATCCTTGGACCGATTACGACCATTCCGAAAGCGGGCCAGATCAACGCGCTGTCGACGCTCAACCTGCGTCCCGCGACCCGCAGGGCCTGGGGCTTCGATGCCCGCAAGGCACGCAGCCTGACCGACCAGGTCGACGCGTCTCCCGACATGCCGGACGCACTCGAAGTCGCGGCCGCACAGGACCGGCAGTTCATCCAGACCGGCAGGCTCGTCGGTCCGCTTCACGGCGTCGTGATGGCGGTGAAGGATCAGTACGACACGTTCGATCTGCGCACCACGTCGGGTGCCGACGCGCCGTATGCGAACGACCGGCCGCCCGACGATGCCACGTTCGTCAGGCGGTTGCGGGAAGCGGGGGCGATCATTCTGGCGAAGTCGAATCTGGCCGAATATGCGGCCGACGGCGCGCGCAGCTCGTTCGGCGGCACCTTCTGCAACCCGTATGACACCGAGCGAGAGCCTGGGATGTCGAGCGCCGGATCGGCCAGCTCCGTGGCCGCGAACCTCGTGACCTGCGCCATCGGCGAGGAAACGGTGGTGTCGATCCGCTGGCCGGCGGCTGTCAACAGCCTTGTGGGGCTGGCGCCGACGCAGGAGCTGGTGAGCCGCGACGGCATGATGGGGGCGGGCCTGAACACCCGCACCGGTCCGATCTGTCGCACGGTGCAGGACGCAGCGAAGATTTTCGATGTGATCGCCGGCTTCGATCCCAAGGATCCGCTGACGGCGTTCAGCGGCGGGCGCGTGCCGGCGCAACCGTACGCGAGCTTCGCGGCCGTGCCGCGGCTCGACGGCGTGCGGATCGGCGTGATTCGCGAGTACATGAACCGCGCGCTGTTCTCGAGAGCCGACGAGGAAAGCATCGGGCTGGTCGAGCGCGCGCTCGACGATCTGCGCGGCCTCGGCGCCACGATCGTCGATCCCGGCCAGGAGGGCGCGCTGTTTCAGGGCTGCGTGAATCGACTGGCGCCAGCGCTCTACAACGCCGCCTACGCCGCCCGATACCCCAAATTGTTTCCCTTCAACGCGACAGGGCAGCCGGCGACCGATCACATTGCCACGCTGCTCGAACTGGAATCTGATCCCTCCCGACTGCCCGAGGCGCTTTCGATCCGGGAGCTCGGCGCGTTCCCCGCCGAAGGCGAGGGCAAGTACATGATGAACAGCTATCTGCGCGAGCGGGGCGACGGCAACATTACAAGCAACGCCGATCTGATCGACAAGGGAACTTATTATCGGGATCCCAACTTCCCCGATCGCAGGCAGACACGGGAGAATGCCGAACGGGCATTGGAGCTGGACATGGCCGCGCGCCTGCAACATCGCTTCGCGGTGCAATCGATCGTGCTGCAGTGCATGCAGGAACAACGACTGGATGCCCTCGTCTCGCCGACGGCCAGCGTTCCGCCCAGAAAGCTCACGGCCCCGCGAGAACCAGCCGTCAACGGACGCTCGCCGGTCGGCTGGTCGTTCCTGGGGCAGCAGGGCTTTCCCGTGCTGACGGCCCCCGCGGGCTTCACCACCGAAGTCTGGGATCGCGTGCGCGATGGCGAGAAGGGCACGCGGCTGGTCGCCGTGCCGGCGCGGCTTCCGGTCGGCATCGACTTCGTCGCGCGCCCGTTCGACGAGGCGACGCTGTTCCGCATCGCGTCGGCGTACGAGCGGGCGACGAAGCACCGAACGCCGCCTGCCGATTTCGGGCCTCTGCCGCAGGAACCCTAGTTTTCAGTTCCGTGTCGCCGCCGGCCTTTGGTCCTCGGGCGGCAACGTCTCACAGCGACATCAGCCAGATCGCCGCAGCCACCACCGCGAGCCAGAAAATATCGCTGACGGCCGCGCGCACATCGTTCGAAGGCAGCTTCACGTACATGGCGGGCGACGGTACCAAATTCTCCCCAATCGTACAAGCGCTTTTCCGCGTCCTGCCACCCCGTCTCGTCGGCGAAGCGAACGGCGACCGCCGCTGAGCGCCACCAGTTATCGTTCGCTCGTGGTCCTCTGCCCCCAGACGAGTCGCGCGAACACCTCGGCGAGCCCCCACGACAGGAACGCCGCGCCGAATACCAGCCCCCAGAGCTCAATCGGAATGCCGGCGTTGCCCAGAAGATCGGCGAACAGCGGCGACGTGGCGGCGGCGATCTGTATGGCGATGCCAGCTACGACGGCGCTATGCAGATACTTGTTCGGAAGCGGACGCATGTTTGTGTGTCGGGACGGATAGGTCAGCAGCAGCTGCCCGATTGCCATGAAGTGAAACGCGACTGCGCGAGCCGTATCCAGCTCGTAGCCAATCCTCGGTACCAAGCCGAGCACGCTCAGGGCAAGAGCCGCCTTCATGCAGCCTGTCGTCACAACGAACCGCACCGACGACCGATCAAGCAGCGGAGAATCAGGCGGACGCGGCGGCTGCTGCATGACCCCCGGGGTTCGATCGAAGGCCAGGGCAAGCGCCGGCAGCCCGTCAGTCGTGAGGTTGATCCAGAGGATTTGGGCGGCAGTCAGCGGAAGCAGCAGCCCCCCGGCGGCGTCGCGCAGATCGAGGATGTACGCCGTCAACGCCCCGAAGGCGACGAGCAGGACTTCCGAGAGATTAGTCGAGAACAGGAAGCGCAGGAACTTCTGGATGTTCTCGTAGATGCTGCGGCCCTCCTCGATGGCGCCGACGATGGTGGCGAAGTTGTCGTCGAGCAGCACCAGATCCGCCACTTCCCGGCTGACGTCCGAGCCGCGCTGCCCCATCGCCACGCCGACATCCGAGCGCTTGAGCGCGGGCGCGTCGTTGACGCCGTCTCCCGTCATCGCGACGATTTGCCCCTGGGTCTGCAGCGCCTCCACGAGCTGAAGCTTCTGCTCCGGCCTGACGCGAGCGAACACGTTGACCTCGGCGAGCGCGTCGACAAGAGCCGCGCCTTGATATTCAGCGAGATCTTCACCGGTCAACACGCGCACGCCCGAGATGCCGACCTGATGCGCAACGGCCAGCGCCGTGGCCGGATGATCTCCCGTGATCATGATGATGCGGATTCCGGCCGCCTGCGCGCGACCGACGGCATCCGGCACTTCCTGGCGGGGGGGATCCCAGAACAGTGCCAGGCCCAGGAGTGACAGCCCTTCTTCGGTCTCGCCGTCCGCCCAGGCGACCGCCAGCACGCGGAAGCCTTCGTGGGCATACGCGTCAGCCTTTTCCTTCCACGATTCACGGTCCTCGTCCGACAACGCGCAGCGGTCGAGCAGCACTTCGGGCGCGCCTTTGAGGTAGCTCACCAGCCGCCCGCCTTCCCGCACCGTGACGCGAATGAACTTCCACGCGCTGTCGAAAGGTCGCTCCGTGGCGACAGTGTGTTCCCGGCGCGTCCGCGCGATATCCACGCCGTGCGCAACCGCGTAGCGAAGCAGGCCGAGATCGAGGGGGTCACCAGCGCCTGTCTCCAGATCCGCATCGTTGGCCAGCACGATGGACCTGAGCGCCCGCGGCAGGTCGGACGTATCGAGCGATCGCACGTCCATCCGGTTCTCGGTCAGCGTGCCCGTCTTGTCGGTCGCGATGACGGTGACCGAGCCGAGCGCCTCGACCGCTGAAAGGCGGCGAACGACAGCCCGGTGACGCGCCATGCGCTCCACGCCGAGGGCCAGGGCCACCGTCAGAACCGCCGGTAACCCTTCGGGCACCGCTGCGACCGCCAGCGCGACCGCAAAAATGATCATCGCGGGCGCCCGGGCCACCCCCTCCGCGGCAATCCCCAGCAGGCCGAGGGTGGCCGCGAGCATCAGCACCCAGCGGGCGATTTGACCGCCCAACCGATCGACTCGCCGTTCGAGCGGCGTCTTGCCGGCCTGAATGCCGCCGAGCATGCTGGCCAGCCGACCCATGGCGCTCGACGCGCCCGTCCGCGTGACGGCCAGATACGCTTTCCCACGCACCAGGAGCGTGCCACTCAGCGCTTCGTCGTCGTCTCCTTTGTCAACCGGCAACGACTCACCCGTCAGGATCGATTCGTCCAGCATGACGCCGTGGGTATCTACGAGCGTCCCGTCGGCCGGGACCCGGTCGCCGGCTTCGAGGCGCACCAAGTCGCCTGGCACAAGCTCGGGCGTCGGGAGCCGCGTGAGCTGCCCATCGCGCAGCACCCATGCGCGGGCGCCGGCCAACGCCTTCAAACGAGCCAGCGCTGATCCGGACCGTTGTTCCTGATAAAGGCCAAGCGCCGCGTTGAGGAGGAGGATCACGCCGATGGCGGTCGCTTCGATCGGCCAGGTCTCGGCGCCTTCGTACAGCCACAGCGCCAGATCGAAAGCCAGCGCAAAGAGAAGGATGACCACGAGCGGGCTGGCAAACTGACGCAGAAAGCGACGCCAGAGCGGATCTGGGGGAGGTTCGGGCAGGGCGTTGGGCCCGATCCGGGAGAGCCGATCGGCGGCCTCGGCGGAAGAAAGCCCCTTTTCTCGTGTTGACTCGCTTGGGTCGCTCATCGTGGCTTTGGGCGCTCTGGGTATCTGGCACGAGTTCCAGAGCTGGCACGGCCGCAGCGCGGTGGCGGTCTCATCGTACAGGACTTTGCGGCCTCATCCGCTGGACCAGCTCCACTAGTGGCCCGTCCAAGGACCACTAGACAAATCTGCCCGGTTGCAGTGTCTAAGGAGAAGGAGCGGCTATGGCGAAGCGCCCGTGAACATGGGATCACTCGATCGTCAAGAGGTTCGAACGCTGTACGAGCTGCACGGCGCCGCGCTGCTCGCTTACGCCATCTCGCTGCTGCAGGACCGCGCGGCGTCCGAGGACGTGTTGCAGCAGGTCTTCCTGAAGTTGCTCGGCAGCCCCGTAACGATCAACGGGCAGCCGCTGCACTACCTGTATCGCGCGGTCCGGAATACGGCGCTCAACTATCGGCGAGGTCAGTCCCGTCAGGCCGCGCTCGCCTCGAACGGCCACTGGCTCGAAAGCCCCGCCGGTCTCGAGGAGATCGGCCTGGCGCTTCAATCCGCGCTTCGGGAACTCCCGGACGAGCAGCGTGAAATCATCGTGCTTCGCGTATGGGGCCAGATGACGTTCGAAGAAGCGGCTGCCGCGCTGGGGATCCCGGCCAACACCGCGGCCTCGCGCTATCGCTACGGCCTGGCAAAGCTGAAGGAGCGGCTCCAGCCGCTCGCAAAGGAGTAGTCATGGAGTGGCAGGATGACGAGTTCGAAGCGTTTCTCCGGCAGTTCCAGCCGGTCAAGCCGAAGGCGCTGTCGCCTCGTCGGCACGGGCTGCTCGTGCTCGCCGCGGCCGCCGTCCTGCTGACCGCAGTGGCTCTCCCCATGCGCTTCTGGCGGGCGGTGCCGGCCGAGACAGGGGTCGACGAGGCCGCTCCGAGCACATTGCCCGCGAGCGATGCCACGGATGGAAAACCTGGTTCGGGCGAGCGTCGCGGGATACGGATCGACGCCGGTCGCGGGATCCTGACGGAGGGCACAACCGCACGATCGGGCGCTGACGCCACCGCTGCAAATCAACGGGTCCGGGTCGGTGAGGGCGTTCAGCCCCCGGTCCGAATCGTCAACGTGAATCCCGTGTATCCCGCCGAAGCCCAGGCGGCCGGTATCGAAGGAGTCGTGATCCTGGAAATCGTGATCGGCGAGGATGGATCGGTGATCGAGGAGCAGGTCGTGCAGTCCATTCCGGAGCTGGATCAAGCGGCGATCGACGCGGTCCTGCAGTGGCGGTACGAACCGACGCTACTCAACGGTCAGCCGGTCGAAGTCGAAATGACTGTGACGATCAACTTCACGCTTCTTGGATGACCTCCGCGGCTCCGACTGCGGCACCGAGCCTTCGGTTCGGGTCCGTACGACCTCGTTGGTATCTAATGCGCATGCTTCGTCAGCGAGGTCTGTCGCGTTCGAATGTAGTTCAGAAACTCTGACGCCGAATCGATCAACACATCGGCGCCCGATCGCGAAAGCTCGTCGTGCCCGCCGTACCCCCACGTCACGCCGATAGCATGCAGCCCGTTCTCTTTCGCCGCCGCGACGTCGTCCGACCGATCGCCCGCCATGCAGGCGGCGACGGGCGGAATTCGCGATGTCTTCAGCGCGGTTTCGACCAGCGCCGCCTTGTCGAAGTAACGCTGCCCCATCTCCGGTCCGTAGACCGCCTGAAAGAATGCGTCGATCGCGAAGTGCTTCAGGATTTGCGTCGCGTACACAGCAGGCTTCGCGGTCACCACATACAGGCGGTGTCCCTCGCCTGTCAGAGCCGCTACGGCGTCGGCAATGCCTGGATACAGCGCGTTTTCGAACATCCCCCGTTCCTCGAAGCGGCGACGATAGCTCGCCACGGCGTTCTCGATCGTGTCGCGATCGTCGGTCTCCAGAAGAGACCGGAAGCAGGCGGCCAGCGGCGGGCCTACGCAGGCGGCGAGATCCGACGCGGGAGGCGCCGCGCGGCCCAGTTCTGCCAGGGCATGCTGGTAACAGCGGACGATGCCCTCGCGTGAATCGGTCAGTGTGCCATCGAGATCGAACAGGACGTGCATGCGCGTCTCAGAACCGTCAGCTTCCGACGAGCTCGGGTGCGTGTTGCTCCCACCAGGCGCGCGCTCGCGCCTGGTCCCAGGCCTGGGCGAAACCGACCGCGTCCAACTGCTCCCAGAGCACGTCGACCGTGGCAGGCCGACTCTCACGGCCCTTCGACAGGCATGCCAGCACGATCGCATCGAGATCTGCGGGGATGGGTTCCTCGCTCAACAACGATGGCGGGGACGGAGGGGTCGTCGAGTGGTGTCTGAGCACGGCGAGCATGTCGTTTGCGTCGAACGGCGGCTGGCCGGTGAGCAGCCAGAAAGCCACACACCCCAGGGCGTAGATGTCGGCGCGCGCATCGAACAGCCCGGCACCAGACGCCAGTTCCGGCGCCAGAAAGGCTGGCGTGCCGAGAATCGTTCCCGCCACCGCAATCTGCGACGGTGCGGCCGGGGTCATTCGCGAGACCATGCCGAAATCGAGAACCTTCAAAAAGTCGTGCTCCTGCCCGAGCCGGCAGACGAAAAGATTCGCCGGCTTGATGTCCCGGTGCACCAGGCCCAGGTGGTGCGCCTCAGAAAGCGATCGGCACGCCTGCTTGAGAAGATAGACGGCCCGCTCGGGCTCGAGCGGGCCGTACCGCTCCACCATCCGCTGCAGGTCCATCCCGCGCAGACGCTCCATGACGTAGTAAAAGTTCCCGGCCTCGGTCATCCCGAAGTCGTAGAGCTGGACGGTGTGGGGCGACTGCAGCTCGGCGGTCGCATGGGCTTCGCGTTCGAAGCGCTGTCGGAGTCGCCGTTCCTCTTCTCCGTAGGCTCTGGCCTCCTGGCGAACGAGCTTAACGGCCGCCGGGCGAGCGAGCAGCTGGTGACGCGCCAACCACACTTCGCCCATGCCGCCGGAGCCGAGGCGATCGATGAGCTGATAGCTGCCAATCTTGACGCTGTCATCGAGCAGCGAGTCGACGACCTCGAGTTCCTCACCCGGACTGGTCGCCAGCGAGAGCTCGAGCACGCTGCGCAGCTCCCGCAGATTGCCGGGCCACCGGTAACGTTTCAGACGCGCGAGCAGCGTGTCGCCGATGCGCGGCGCCACGCGGTCCGTCTGTTCGGCCTGACGCTGAACGATGTGCCGCACCAGCACCGGCAGGTCGTCGAGCCTCGCGCTGAGCGGCGCCAGCTCGATGGTCGTTCGGACAGCCCGGTGCAACTCCTGCACGATGCGCCCGGCGGCAACCTCTTCGTCGAGGGCTCGAGTGGTCGCCAGGATCACGCGAACGTCGGATTGAGCCGCTTGCGCCGCGCGATCGCCGGCGTTCACCGTCGCAAGCATCCTCGCCAGGATCCGCTGCGACGCGTCCGGCAGGTGCTGGATCCCTTCCAGGTACAGCGTCCCGCCGTTTGCCAGACGCAGCTTCTCGGCAATGTCGAGTTCGCGATCCGTCTCTGGAGCGAACGACGCGTCTGAGAGCGCCGACAGGCAATTGACACAGATGATGGCGCGGGTTGCCCGGCCCGACTGGTGGTGAACGGCACGGGCAACGGCTTCGTGATCGCTTCCGGGAGGTCCGGCGATCAACAAGAGATCATCCCTCTGCGCTGCTTCTACGATGTTCTGACAGAGGCGGCGTGCGGCTTCGCTATCTCCGAGCAGAACGCCGTCGCCGCGGTCCTTGGCTTCCCGCAGGAGCTCCTGCGCAACCGCCAGCTCGTGCTCCAGCTCCTCGTTACGGCGTCGCAGCTGTCTGTTGAGATCGCGGATGGTGAGGTGCGTTCGAACCCGAGCCAGGACCTCTTCGGCCTGGAACGGCTTGTTGACGAAATCGACGGCGCCAAGCTCGAGGCCGCGCACCTTGTCCTGGGGTTCCGTCAACGCGGACAGAAAAATCACCGCCGACTCGCGCGTGCGAGCGCCGGCCTTCAAGCGGATGCACGTCTCGAAACCGTCCATGTCGGGCATCATCACGTCGAGCATGATGAGGTCCGGAACGGTCCGGTCGGCGATGGCGAGCGCGTCTCTCCCGCTCTTCGCCGCCAAGAGACGGTACCCCTGGCCCTCGAGGGTCTGATAGAGAACCTGAAGGTTGGTGGGGTTGTCATCCACCAGGAGAATCTGGGGGGTGAGAGCGTGCTCTGGCTTCAATGCTCTGGCGCCGATGGCCGACCCACCGGGTACTGCCGCGCGCCGGCAACGGCGGGCGGTCACCGCATACTACCAGAAGACCTGCGGCAGCCGGCGAACCGGCTACGTCTCCATTCGCGACCCGGAGCGATGCGAAAGCCATCGGCGCACGGCCGGCCCCAGCGTGAGAAGCGCCGTGACGGCGACGAGCTGGCCCCCGAGGATGACACGGTTGACGTCGATTGCCGGACGCCAGCGCGCGTCTCCATTTCGAATGACGTAGACGCCCGCGGGTCGGGCAGCCAGGCCGAATCCGACGCCGCCTTCATCCGTGCCCTTGGCGCCGCCGCCACCGCCTCCGCCGATCTTGGCCACCGGTACGATCGTGCTGCCATCGACCTGAATCGGGTCGCCGAACACGCGCCGGACCGACATCGACTCCTGCGCGCCCGCCAGGACCTGCTGTACATCCATGATGACCTCCTCGGTCAGCATGCAAGAATCACACGCCGTCAGGTGACGGCTGAGCCTGCTGAACCGGCACGCTTCGGGGGCCGCCGACGGGTAATCGATCGGGTCGTCTCTGCCGATAGTCCCGGCATGCGCGAACAGTACACCGAGATCGAGAATTTGCCGTTCGTCGCCGTGGATCGCCGCCGGATTCCAGACCGCCGGGCCAAGTGGCGCGGCGGCAGGCGCGATTCCGACTGGACCGACAAGCGTCCCGTCAGCTACGACACGCTGACCGGGTTGTCACCAGTACCAAAGTGGGGACCCCTGTCACGCGTCTCGATCCGCCGCCAAATCAGAGCCGTGTTCAGTTTCGTGTAGCCGACCGTCACGATCCCAGGGCCCCGGCCTCGTCTGCCCCCACGCTATACTCGCGCCAGTGGCCCGCGCTTCGGTACACGTTGAACCGCACGATGTCGTCGGCATCGCCCGGCACTACATCAGGGACCTGGTGTACGGCGCCAACGACGGCATCGTGACGACGTTCGCGGTCGTGGCCGGCGTGGCAGGTGGGGAGCTCTCGCACCGCGTCGTGCTGATCGTCGGTGCGGCCAACCTCGTGGCCGACGGGCTGTCGATGGCGGTTGGGAACTTTGCCTCCATCCGCGCAAACGAAAGCGCCAGGGCCATGGACGACCTGCCGGAGGAGGAATCGAACCCCTGGCGTCACGCCGGCGCGACTTTCCTGGCGTTCGTGGCGGCGGGCTCGGTGCCGCTGGTTCCCTATATCGTGCCGACGGGGGGCGCCGACGCGTTCCGCTGGTCGATCGCGGCCACCCTGGCGTCGCTGTTCGCGGTGGGAGCGCTTCGCGCGACGGTGACCATCGAACGCTGGTGGGCAGCGGGTCTCGAAATGCTGACCCTTGGAGCTCTCGTGGCCGCCGCTGCGTACGCGGCCGGAGCGACTATCGCGGCACTGGTGGCATAGAGCCGTTCGAGACCCGCACCTTCGGCTTCAGGGCACCACGCTCGTCGTTTCGTCGAAGTAGTTCGAACCGAACACCGAGTCAGGGAAAAAGTTGTTGCCCTGACACTGATATTCGAAGACTTCCTGCCCGGGCGTCCATCTCAGGTTGAAGCTGCTCGTCCACGGCTGAGTGTACGCTCCGGGATCGTCGATGGTGACCTCGTACTTCAGCGTGTTGTAGTCGAGCCGCGTGATCCGTTCAGTGAGGTGCAGCTGATCGGTGTGTGGAAGACCGTCCCGGCTCATCCAGAACTTCTCGTTGAATCCGACCGCATCGACGACGAGGGTATCCCCTTCCCATCGACCTGTTGAATGTCCGTAGTAGCTGGGTTCGAGATTCTTGGGGTGACCGCGACCGTCCATGTAGATGACCCGATAGGAATGCGGCCCGCCGATGTCGAAGATGAATACCTGCTTCAGCTCCGGTAACTCGAGCAGCTCGAACCCGTAGGGCGTGATGAACTCGCGCGGGCCGCCCGAGGGCTTGCAGCGGGCGTGCGGCTCGTCCTTCAGGAATTCTCCGTGCCGGGCATTCACGAGCTCGCGTGCCCAGTCCTGCAGCGGTGTGTTGTCGATGTGAATCGGAGCGTTCTTCGTCGTGTTCGGCTCGTAACTGCGGGGATTGATCACCAGCCGCCCGTCGCCCACCCAGATTCCCTGCTCGCCGGGTACCGTGCCCAGCACGATTTTGCCGTCGGCTGAGCGAGGGGCCGGTTTCGAGGGTGGCGGTGCTGCGGGCTTCGCCGTTGACAGCGACTGACCGGGATTGAGAGGCTGGGTCGAGTTTTGTGCCGCTGCGGGCGCCGCGACGAGAGTCGCGACGATCATGAGCACCCTGGACTGCCGATAACGCACGCTACCTCCGTCCGATCAAAGGCCGGCTCCCAGCCGGATTCGACATCTACTGCTGCCGAAGGGCGTATACGAACAACGCGCTTCCAGCGGCAATCGCCACGTACTGCCGGCCTCCCACCGAGTATGACATGGGACCGGCCGACACCTGGCCGCCGACACTGCCTCTCCAGAGCTGTTCGCCTGTCCGGGCATCGAGCGCGAAAAAGTATCCTTCACGACCGCCCGCGAACACGAGATCGGACGCCGTCGACAACACGCCGCTGTCGGTGACGTCGATCATCTTGAATTCCCATTTCCGCTCGCCGGTTTTCGGATCGAACGCCTGGATGGCGCCGTATCCGTCTTCGGGGAGGCGTTGATTGATCGCCCCTGGGCCGGTTCGCAGCGCCGGAAACGCCATCGTGGGAAACCGTCCGACGTACTGATTGCCTTCTTTGTATTCCACGGGCGCTTTGAAGTACGTCGAGAACGTGTCCATCCAGCTCGGGATGTAGAAGAGACCGGTTCGGGGACTGAAAGACGGAGGGTACCAGTTCGTCGCCCCCTGGTTGTTCGGATACACCAGTGTGCCCTCGACCGTTGAGTTCAAAACCCGCTTGGGCCGGCCCTTCTCGTCGAATCCCTCGGCCCAGTTGACGGCGGTGAACGGCTTGCCCTGGAGGAACTGTCCGGTGGTGCGATCGAGCACGTACCAGAAACCGTTCCGATTGGCCCAGAGCATCAGTTTCCTGGGACTTCCCTGCCAGGTCGTGTCGACCAGCACCGGCACCTGCGTGGAGTCGTAATCGAACTCGTCGTGCGGCGTGAACTGATAGTGCCATTTCAATCGGCCGGTGTCGGCATCGAGCGCCACGACCGAATCGGTATAGAGGTTGTCGCCGGGACGCGGATCGCCATTCCAATCTGGACCGGGATTTCCAGTCCCCCAATAGGTGAGATTCAGGTCGGGATCGTACGAACCGGTCACCCAGGCCGGGCCTCCACCGGTCTTCCATGCGGTCTTCTCGGCATCCTCCCACGTTTCATGCCCCGGTTCGCCCGGTCCGGGAATCGTGTTGAAACGCCAGACCTCGTTGCCCGTCGCGGCGTCGAACGCCGCAATGAAACCGCGGATGCCGTATTCGCCCCCGGAAGGGCCGACGATGATCTTGTCTTTGACGACGAGCGGCGCGAGCGTGAACGAATAGCCGGCGGCCGGGTTGACGACCGCTTTGTCCCAGATCGGCTTCCCCGTCTTGGCATCGATGGCGATCAGATGACCGTCGATCGTCCCCATGAACAGCGTGTCGCCCAGAATGGCCAGGCCGCGGTTGACGCGGCCGCAGCAGACGCGCGCCAGCTGTGACAACCGGGGGGAATACATCCAGAACATGCGACCGGTCGCGGCGTCGAGGGCGACGACATGGTTGGGCGCCAGCACCGTATACATGACGCCGTCCACGACGAGCGGAGTCGCCTCGAACTTCTCGTTCGCCTCTGCCGGTCCTCTGGTCTGGAACACCCACTGCAACTCGAGATTCATCACGTTGGCCGGAGTGATCTGCGTCAGCGGGCTGTAGCGATGTCCCGACAGGTTTCCGGAGTACGTGAGCCAGTTCTGCGGCTCCTGATCGGCGCGCAGAATTCGATCGAAGGTCACCTGGGCCTGAGCGAATACCGCCGAGCCCGGAACGGCAGCCGCCAGCATCAAGGCACAGGCGACCGACAGGCGCGGACGGATCCGAAGGCGACACATCATGGGTTGAAGCCTTTCAGCGTGACGAGATAGCCGACCAGGTCGTCCATTTCCTCCAGACTGAGCTTGTCCTTGAACGACGGCATCGGCGACGTCTTGACGAATCCGTATTCGCGGAGAGTCGATTTCGAGAGGGAAATCAGCCGTTCTTTTGAATCGATCAGCTGCACCGAGAAGCTGTCCTGGTTCATCAAGCGTCCGCTGATGGTCTGCCCGTCGCGTGTCACGACCGTGAAGTACCGGTTCCCCGCCCGCATGGTCGCGTTGGGATCGAGCAACGCCTGGTGCAGTTCGGGCAGCGGGCGCGTCGCCCCCACTTCGCTCAGATCCGGCGCCAGGCGCGGACCCCGCCCGTTCACGCGGTGACACGTCATGCACTGGCCCTTGCCTTCGAAGAGCGCCTTGCCGCGGGCCGCGTCGCCGACGCCACGAAGAACCGTCGGGGAGGATCCGCTGCGAATCGTCGCCATGTTTCGGAGGTAGGCGACCACATTGGCGGCCTGCGCATCGGTGAAATTGTGGGGGGGCATCGTCGTGTTCGGGATGCCCCCCTGAATGATCTTGATCAGTTCGGTATCGGACGAACCCCGGCGAAACTGCCCGCGCGCGAGCTCGACGCCCGCGACTCCGGCACCATCCTGCCCGTGACACCCGGCGCAGTTGGACTGGAACAGTCGCCCGCCGTTCTCGATATCGGCGGGCGTATAGCCGTGATCCTGCGCTCCTACTGCAACGCCGGCCATCGCGCCGATCGCCGCGATGGCCGCCAGTCTGAACACCCAGGTGCGAGCGAGCATCACAGGGTGTCGTCCATCGCTCATACTCATCGCTCCCCTTGCTGCGGAGATCGGTATCCTCGATTCTCTACTGCGCCAGCGGGTCCGGCCGAATCTGGAACTTGACCATCTTGCCCTTGGTACCCTTGCCACCTTCGATATGCCAGACAAAGTGGGTCCCGTAGTTTGCCCAGAGACCGCGTCCTTTCCATCCCGCCTTCGGGTCGTCGATTCGGCCGTCCATGCCGCGCGAGTAGAAGCCAAGCGGATAGGGGACGCGCAGCGTGACCCACTGCCTCGTCTGCGGATTGAGGGCGAGCAGCGCATCGGAATTGGACCCGGTCGCAAACGGCGTGTTCGCCCCGAGCCCGGAGATGTTGTGCTGATCCACCCAGTTGTAATAGTGGAAGTCGGCCGGCACATCGGTCCCCTTCAGCTTGGGACCGTCGGTCTGATAGAGGGTCCAGCCTTCCTGGCACTGGCTGCCGTCGGTTTTCTGCGGGCCACCCAGATCCTTGCACTTGCGGACGTCGAAGCTTGCCAGGTGGCTGCTGGCCGCGAGAGCCGTCCACACCACGCCGTTGCTGTCGATGTCCACGCCGCGCGGATCGAATCCCGGCGCCGGCACCCTGAAGATCTGGCTCTTGCAGGTGGACGGTGGATTGTTCCCTCGCTGCAGCCGGACGAGAATGCCCGGATAGGTCTCGCTGATTCCCCAGACCGAGTCGTCAACTGGGCTGGGAATCACCGAGTACATGCTGAAGCTCACCATCGTGTCCATGCTCGCGCTTGGACCGCCCGCTCCGGTCGATTGCGCCGGCGCGCCCCGCCCGCCGCCCGCGGGCGCGGCGCCACGCCCACCGCCCGTGTCTCCCTGGTACAGCACGGCTTCGACTGTGGCGCCTCGACCCGCCTGCACCGTCCACGGTCTGGTGATTTTTCCGTCGCCGTTCGTATCCACCACCTGCCCGCACCACCCGACGGCCGTCTGCTCGGCGGTGATTTCGTTCTTCGTCTTCGCGAGCGTCTCGTCATAGAGCTTCGTGTCGATCCAACCGAAGATCGGACCGCTGAGTTCGTTGAAGTACACCGTTTCGTTGGCGTCGTTGTCGAACTGAAGGTGGTGCGTGGCGTAGCAGGTTTCGATCAGCTGCCACTTCGCCGTTTTCGGGTCGTAATAGGAGGCTTGACGACCGCTGCGCTGGAGCGGGAACCAGTCTGCGAATCGGTTCCCGAGCTTCGCGTCGTTGCACCACGCGGGCTGCTCAGCGCCGCGGATCTTCGACGTCGTCCAGACTCGGCCCTTGCTGTCCATCATCGGGTTATGCGGATCGGCGGGATTGTACGGAGGGTTGGCCCACAGATGCTCGTTGCCCCAATGGAGGGACGGCGTGGTCGGCGCAGGGAAACGCGAAGGCACCTGGTCCCGTGGCGCGCGCGTCGGGATGTCCATTGCGTACGTGCTGTTCTCCTTCGGATTCAGCACGACAAGCTGTCCGTGACCGGCGTTGACCGCATAGACCGATCCGCCGCCGTTGACCGTCGGGTGGTTTTTGTCGGTGGAGATCTCGTCGTGCATGAACGAGTGGTCGTCGCCCACGTCCCAAAGCGTCACCACGACATTGCGCTCGATCCCTCGCGGCCGGGGCGGCGCAGGCGGGACCTCACCCTTTGCGATGCGATCGCTCCAGTCTCCGAGCACGCCGAGCGTTCCAGGCGCGCCCATCGTGCCGAGCGTCCCGTACATCGCGCCGCCGCGCACCCCTCCTTTCAATCGTCGATCCCAGGCCTCAGTCGTGGTCTTTACGGAGGGATCGCCCTTGTAAACGTGGTCGAGCGAGCGCGTGAGCTGGTTGCCGAGCTGGTGGCAGAAGTTGCAGCCTGATTTCAGCGTGTTGATCCAATGGTTCTGGGTCACCATCGTCGGCCCGAATCCGTTGCCCTGATTCCCCGTTCCGGGGAACGACGTCGCCGCGGGCGGCGCCATCAGCGACAGCCAGTAGTTGCCGGGATAGACCTTGGCGGCCTCCTGCGGCGTGGCCGCAGCCGTCGCCCGGAGCGTCACCCCGGTCGCGCCCGGTTTCACCGTCGTCTTGCTCGAATCAACGAGCCCGTAGCCGCGGACCCACACGCTGTAGCCTGCGGCCGGGAGCTCGGGAATGACGAAGCGTCCCTGATCGTCCGTGACGACAATCTTGATGAAATTCGTCGGCAGCTCCCTGGTCTCGGCAATGACCCAAACGCCAGCCTCGGGGCCTTTGGGACCCTGAACGACGCCCGTGATGGCCCCGGTCGCCCCCTGCGTTTGCACGACGCCGCCAGGAACCGACAAGAATGCGACACCGACCGCGACGGCCGCGAGGTGAACTAGAACACGCACAGGCCCCTCCCTTTACGCGTTATACGCGAACGATCGAAGACGAACCAAGTTGCTTGAGCGAACTGACGCCGCACTGCCCCATGATGAGCGCCAGCTCACGACGAAGAATGTCGAGGGCACGCTCGACCCCGGGCTGACCGAAAGCGGCGAGGCCGTAGAGGTACGGCCGACCGATGCCGACTGCCGTCGCGCCGAGCGCAAGAGCCTTGAAGATGTCGGTCCCGCGGCGGAAGCCGCCGTCCACCAGGACGGGAATCCGGCGGTTGACACCCTGTACGACTTCGGGCAGGCAATCGATCGTGCCCCGGCCACTCGAATGCGCCCGTCCGCCGTGATTGGAGACGATGATGCCGTCCACGCCGTGTTGAACGCTCAGCTCGGCGTCTTCGCGGGTTTCGATCCCCTTCAAGACGACCTTCATGGTCGTCGTGTCCTTCATGCGCTTCACGAAGTCCCAGGTGAGCGATGGAGAGGTCAGGCCGATGCCCTTCATGTTGATGCCGTCGAACATCGGCTTCGGCGGCGACCCGCCGTTGTCGCCCGTGTGGCAGCTCGCACAGTCCCTCGTGTCGAGTCTCCTGAAGCGCGTCTGCGTTTCGGTGTTCCTGCCTGCGGGCGTGTCGACGGTCACGGCGACGACCGGACACCCGGCCGCCTGAGCGCGTTTCAACATCGTCCGCGTGGCGTCGAAGCTGTTCGTCGTGTATAGCTGAAACCAGACCGGCGCTCCTCGCGCGGCGGTGATTTCCTCGACGGGGTATGAGGCCTGAGTCGAGATGATCTGCAGCGTCTTCTTCGCCTTCGCCGCTCGTGCGACCGCGAGCTCGCCCTCCGGATTGGCGATCTTCGTGCTGCCGATCGGACAGAGCACGATGGGCGTTTCCCAGGTCGTACCATAGAGCTCCGTGGACAGGTCGATGTTGCCGACGTCAACGAGCCGCCGTGCGCGGACCTGATACCGGGCAAAACCATCGCGATTCGCCTTCAATGTTTCGTCGTCGTCCACTCCGGAGGCAATGTAACCCCAATGGGCGGGCGGCAGCGCTTTGCGCGCCGCGGCTTCGAGCTCGAACACGTTGAGCGCTTGAGCGGGGGTTGTCGGGACGAAGTCCCCGGTCTGCGCAAGCGCCTGGGCCAGCCCGGGAAGTGCAGCCGGCAAGCCACCCAGCAGCGGGCTGGCAGCCACGAACTTGAGGAACTGACGACGGTTCGACATTCGGCCAACCCCTGGGAATTCAGGGAATCGAAGCAGATTAGTCCCAGTTCGGCTGGGTTGGCAAATGGAAAAAGGCCCGAGACCTTCCGCGGAACGCCCTGGACGGTTGCGGGGTACGATTCCATGGACGGAAAGAGCTCTTTCCCGGCGGCCCTGAAACGTTACCGAGACAGCCCGATGCAATTTCTTCCTTACGCCGAGACCACCTCCGTCCCCAACGTGATCGTCGATGGCGCCAGAAACGCGGGCACCGTGCTGACGTTGTCGCACTGGCCGAAGAGCGGGACTCCCGCCGCCCTCAAGGCTGACACGTCGACCGAGATCGTCTTCAACTACCTCGACCGACCCAGGTTGCGCGTCAACGCCGACGTCGTCTCGAACAACCATTTCGACGAGGATGGACTCGTCGGCATTTTTGCGTTGCTGCAACCGGCCGTGGCCGCGCGTCACCGCGAGCTGCTCGTGGACGTCGCTCAGGCCGGCGACTTCGGGATCTTTCGAACACGCCAGGCGGCCCGGATCGCGTTCACTCTTTCAGCCTACTCAGACGCCAGCACGTCGCCACTCCCGCGAGCACTCTTCGAGCTTCCGTATCCCAAGCTGACGGCCGAGCTGTACATCCGGCTGCTCGAAGTTCTTCCGGCGCTTGCCACAAGGTTGGACGACTACCGAAGCCTCTGGGAAGGGGAGGACGCGAAGCTGACCACGACTGAAGAACTGATTGAGCAAGGCCAGATCGCGATCGACGAGCAGCCAGACCTCGACTTGGCAATCGTTCGAATGCCCTCGGCACTGAGCTATCACCCCTTCGCTCTTCACACGAGGACTCACTGCAGCAGGCTGCTCGTCGTTCAGGGCACTCGGGTCGAACTGCAATATCGCTACGAAGGGTGGGTGCAGATGGCTTCAAAGAGGCCACTGCCGCGTGTGGACCTCGAAGGGCTGGCGACCGAGCTGAATCTCGAAGAAACAGGCGGCGGGCGCTGGGTCTTCGACGGCGTCGATCAAATTACGCCGAGGCTCTTCTGGCAGGGGACCTCGGCCAGCTCCTTCCCGCCAGAGGCTATCGTGACGAGAGTCGAGCACCACTTGCGGACGGGGCCACCGGCCTGGGACCCGTACGACCCAGCCAGCGAATTTGCGATATAGAATTCAACCTCTTCTGACAGGAGCGCTCATGGATCGAGACGTCGCAGACCGGCTCGCCATTCGCGAGCTCGTCGACAACTGGGCCGTTTGGCGCGACGCCGGCGACTGGCAGCGCTTTCGCTCGGTGTGGCACGACGATGGCCGGATGATGGCGACGTGGTTTCAGGGAACGGCTGACGAGTTCATCAGCGTTAGTCGGCAGGGGTGGGAGCGCGGCGTGAGCATCCTCCACTTTCTCGGCGGCGCATCGATCGACCTGGCCGGCGACCGAGCCATCGCTCAAACCAAGATGACCATCTCGCAGCGGGCGGTCGTGCACGAGGTGCTGTGCGATGTGGTCTGCACCGGCCGCTTCTACGATTTTCTCGAGCGGCGAGACGGCCGCTGGGGGCTCGTGCTGCGGCAGCCGATTTACGAAAAAGACCGGTTGGATCCGGTCAATCCGTCCGCCACGGTCGCGCTCGACCAGGATCTCCTGAGCCGTTTTCCCGAGGGCTATCGTCACCTCGCTTACGTGCAGACCTGCATCGGCTTCGACGTCAAGCGCGATATGCCGGGGCTCAAAGGCGCCGAGGTGGAGGCGCTCTACGATCGAGGCCGCCGCTGGCTGACTGACGGGTCAATCTAGATCGTGGAGCTGTTGCTCATCAGCAACTCGACTGCGCCAGGCGGCCGGTATCTGGACCATTGCGCGCCGGCCATATCGGCGTTGCTCGGATCGTCGGTGAAACGCCTGCTGTTTATCCCTTACGCGGTTTTCGACCGGGCGGGCTATGCCGCGACAACCCGAGCGCGCTTCGAGGAGCTTGGATTCGCTCTCGATTCCGTCCACGACGCGCCCTCATCGCCGGTCCGGGCCGTGGAACGCGCGGAGGCCATCTTCATCGGCGGGGGCAACACCTTTCGCTTGATCGACGCCCTCTGGCGGACGGGTCTCATCGAGCCGATTCGGCAGCGCGTCCAGGGCGGTATGCCGTACATCGGATCCAGCGCCGGATCAAACGTCGCCTGCCCCACCATCAAGACCACCAACGACATGCCTGTCGTCGAACCGCCATCGTTCAACGCCCTGAGCCTCGTGCCGTTCAATATCAACTCTCACTACCAGGATCCCGTTCCAGGCTCGACACACATGGGCGAGACCCGCGAGCAGCGCATCGCCGAGTTCCATGAAGAGAACGATCCCCCGGTCGTCGGGCTCAGAGAGGGATCCTGGCTTGTGGTCAACGGCATCCAGATCACGCTGGAAGGATCGAGCGGCGCACGCGTGTTCCGACGAGGATCTCCGCCGACGGAGTGGCCGATCGGCTCGCGCCTCGATTTTCTGATCGCCCGGCACCGGGTCTCGGGCTAGACAGCCGACACGTCCCGGTTGTCGCGATTCTGACGGAGCGGTGTCGTCGAAACGGTCAATCGATCCGACGTTATCATGCGTACATCTCAAGCAGGCTCTCACTCTTGGTGGTTCGTGGCTTGCATCGACGGCGCCGTTCACATTGACAACGGCCGCAACCGCTGCCATTCAACTGGAGGGTGAGGTATGGCTGAGAAGACTGCAGTGACACCAACCCAGCGCGAGAGCCGGTTGTCGAGAGCGCGTCCTGAATGGGCCGGACCGTTTGGCGCGTTTCAGCGACTAACCGATGAGATGGATCGGCTCTTCGAAGACGTAGGGTTTGGCCGGCGATGGTTCAGTCAGCCGTGGCGACCTGACGTCGAGCTCTGGTCCCCTCAAATCGACGTCTTCCAACGAAACAACGAACTGGTCATCAAGGCGGACCTCCCGGGCCTGACGAAGGATGACATCAAGGTTGATCTGACCGAGGACGCGGTCACCTTGAAAGGCGAGCGCCGCACCGAACGTGAAGAGGAGCGCCAGGGAGTGTACCGATCGGAGCGAAGCTACGGCAGCTTCCACCGGGTCGTGCCGCTTCCGGAGGGCGCCATCACCGAACAGGCCAAAGCCACGTTCCGAGACGGCGTGCTGGAGATTACGATGCCGGCCCCGCCCGAACAGGTCAGCCGAGGACGCCGTCTGGAAATAGCGGAAGGCGGCGGGAAGTAAGTCGTGTCAGAGGAGCATCGCCGCGACCCCGGTGGCCGCGGCGATGCCCTCGATTACTGCTGCTGCCCCCGCCCCCCACGCTGCTTCACGCGCGATTCGCGCTCGGCCCGCAGCTTCTTGAGTTGCTCCTGCTGAGCCGGGGTCAGCAGCGCGAAGATCTCGCTCTGCATGCGCGCTCGCTGAATGGCGAGCTCGGTCTGCGCTTCGACGAGTGCCTGGGTGGTGGAACGAATCAACCCTTCGTTCACCGGCATTGTATCCACGGCCGTGCGCTGAGCCTCCATCGCCGTGCGAAGCTGTTCGGCCGCCTGCCTGTTCTGATCGCGATACTGCTGCGTGACGTCACGGATCTGCTGCTGCTGGGTCTCGGTGAGATTCAGCTGGCGCAGAGGCAGGCCGTCCCCGTCTGGTCCACCGAATCCCCCGCGCCCGCCGAATGGGCCAGGCCCGCCCCGCCCGGGACCTTGCGCATATGCAGCGACGCCTGCCACGAGGGCCGTGAATGTCGCGACGACAACGAACGAACGAAGACGATGCATGGGACCTCCTCAACAACGGTTCAAAGTTCAGCGTTCACGGGTCATGTCGTGCCGTGCTCGACTGATTCATTGGACCAGTTGCCGGTGGCAACCGCGCGCCAGATGTGTGACAAAAACGTGAATCGTGGGTTCCGTTTCAGTAACCGACGCGGCCCGGGCGCCACCGATGCGACCCGTGCTGCTCGACGCGATCGACGCGCTGGAAGATCTTGACGAGAACGATCCCCGCGACGAAGCCGCCAAGATGGGCCCAGAAGGCCACGCCACCGGTCCTCGAGCCTGCGACAATCGAGGTAACCCCGCTGGCTAACTGGATGAACGCCCAATACAACAGCATCGCCCAGGCTGGCACCGCGATCGTCGTGAAGAAGAATCCCAGCGGCAAGAGCGTATACACGCGCACGCGCGGATAGAGCACGAGATAGGCGCCCATGACGCCACTGATGGCCCCCGATGCCCCGACCATCGGCACGGTCGACGCAGGTTCGGCCACGACCTGCAGCAGCGCGGCGGCAATCCCGCTGAGCAGGTAGAAGACGACGAAGCGGCCATGGGTCATGGAGTCTTCGATGTTGTTCCCGAAGAGCCAGAGAAACCACATGTTGCCCAACAGGTGCATCCAGGAACCGTGCAGGAACATGGAGGTGATGACGTGCGAGATGCCGCGGCCAGGGTCGGTCAGGCACACGAGACTGTCGCCCATTGGAAATCGCGCGCCTGGTGGCACGGCCAGCGTCAGCTCCGCCGGGATGAGCCCCAGGTTGCACACCGACGTCGCCAGCGGCACGGCCGCCCCCCCACCCTGGACGACGAGCCAGGCCGCGACATTGGCCACAATCAGCGCGACCGTGACGTACGGCGGCCGCTGCGTTTCGTTCTCGTCGTGATAGGGCAGCATATGGTTCCCGTCAGATTGCCACAGTTTCTTCACAACCGTGTCATCGGGCCAACACCGAGATCCGGTTCAATCGGACTATGTCCGGAACTTCCAGCCTGGAGTACTCTCAGGTCTCGGGACCCGTGCGAACCGTCCCTCCTCGCCCGGCGGTGCTCGTGGTAGAGGACGAGCCGAACATCCGGGAACTGGTGTGCCTGCATCTCAAGCTCGAGGAACTCGACTACGAGCAGGCTGCCGACGGCAACAAAGGCCTCGAACTGGCCAGGGCGAGGAAGTTCGACCTCATCATTCTCGATCTGATGCTGCCCGGCCTCGACGGGGTCACCGTCTGCCGAGCGATTCGGCGCGATTCACTGAACGCCTCCACTCCGATTCTGATGCTGACCGCCCGGCGAGAGGAGTCTGACAAAGTCGTCGGCCTCGACAGCGGCGCGGACGACTACCTGACCAAGCCCTTTGGTGTGCGCGAGCTGATGGCTCGCGTCCGCGCACTGCTTCGGCGCGGACCCGTTGCGGCCTCGCGGCTCGACGGCGATGGCGCCAAGCCCGTTACGTACAAGCACATCGAGATCGATCCCTCGCGCCGCGGCGTCAAGGCCGGCGCCCGCCAGATTGAGCTCACGACCAACGAATTCCAGCTGCTCTACGTGCTCCTGTCGAATCCCGGCATCGTGTTCAGCCGGGAGGCGCTGCTCCGCAAGGTCTGGAAGGACGATACGTTCGTCACCGTGCGCAGCGTGGACACGCTGGTGAAACGCGTCCGGAAGAAGATCGAGGACGACCCGGCCGAACCGTCAGTCATCCTGACGGTCTGGGGCGCGGGGTACAAGGCCGCCGATGTCTGAAGGATCCGGTCCTCGCTGGTACAAGAGCCTCTACTGGCGGATCGCCCTTGGGCTGTTCGCCTTTCTGGCGCTCATGCTGGCTGCGCAAGGGGCGCTCTTCCTGTGGATGACCGATCGCGTCGCCGGGTCGATGCCGGCTCGCGATCCGCGCCGCCTGGCCTTTCTCGTCGCCTCCGACGTGGGGACCGCGCTGACGGCCGACCCGGATCTCGATCTGGCCGAGTACATCCGCGACCAGTACGGCAATGTCTTTCAGACGTTCGTCGTGATCATGCACGATGGTCGCATCGCCTCGAACGACCAGGACATGCCCGACGATCTCCTCAAGGCCATGGTCGCCGAGGCGTCGCGCCGCGACTTCCCGCTTCGAGGCCGCCGCCCCGGTGGGGCCGGCCCCGCTGTCGCGGCTCCGCGAGGGGCCCGACGCGCCGCCGAGTTTGCGCCGGTCGTCGTGGACGGCGCCCTCGCCGGGCGCGTGGCCGTGGTCCCGGGCGGCCCCCCCTTCTCCCGCGTGGTGCGGGAACTGGGTCCGACCATGGGGGTCGTCGGCGGCGGCGTCCTCGTCGTAGGCATGGGACTCATCGCCTTCGTCATTTTCGGGCCGGTGCGGAAGCGGCTGAAACAGGTGCAGGATGCCGCGGAGCGGCTGGGCAGCGGCGACCTGGGCGCCCGGGCCCTCGCTGACGGCGGGGACGAGGTGGCGGCTGTCGCCCGCTCGTTCAACCGGATGGCCGAGGAACTGGCCGCCCGGGCCACGGCGCTCGAGGCCTCGGACAAGGCCCGACGGCAGCTGCTGGCCGACGTGTCGCACGAGCTGATGACGCCGCTGACAGCCATGCGCGGATACGTGGAAACCTTGTCGATGCCGGAGCTGCAGATCGACAGCGACACGGGACGTCGGTATCTCGGCATCGTCACCGAAGAGACGCACCGCCTCGAGAAGATTATCGGCGACCTGCTCGACCTCGCGCGACTCGAGGGTGGCGGCGGCACGCTCCGGCGCGACAGCGTCGACGTGCAGTCGCTCTTCGATCGCGTGGCCGAGCGGCACGAGCGCGAGATGCGCGAGCGCGGCGTCACGCTGATTCGCAATGTGTCAAGCGGCGCGTCACACGTCACCGGCGATGCCGATCGTCTGGAGCAGGCACTCCAGAACCTTGCCGCCAATGCGCTGCGTCACAGCGACAAAGGCGGCACGATCAGCCTCGAGGCGGCGCCAGTCGAACGCGGTATCCGACTGCGCGTCCGCGATGCTGGAGCGGGGATCGCCCCCGAACACCTGCCGCTCATCTTCGATCGCTTCTACAAGGTCGACGCCGCCCGGAAAGCGTCGGGCGGCAGCGGTCTCGGCCTCTCCATCGTCAAAACGATCGTGGAGCGTCACGGCGGAACGATTACCGCCTACAACCAGAACGGCGCGGTCTTCGACATCGTTCTGCCCGCCTGACGCGGAAGTTCCTTCATACTACTTCTCGCATGCGGCAGATCAGGACCCAGGTGGGTATCGTCGGCGCCGGCCCCGCCGGGCTGATGCTGGGGCACCTGCTCCATCTGCACGGCATCGACTCGTTCATCATCGAAGACCGCAGCGAGGACCACGTGGTCGAACGCGTCAGGGCCGGCGTGTTGGAACAGGCGACTGTGGATCTGATGCGCGAGGCGGGCATTGGCGATCGGCTGGCGCGCCAGGGATTGCGGCACGACGGCATCTTTCTCGCGTTCCGAGGCGACCGCCATCGAATTCCGATGGCGGATCTGACGGGCGGTCGCTCGATCACCATCTACGGGCAGAACGAGGTCTTGAGGGACCTGATAGGCGCACGCGTCGCGTCCGGCCGTCCGCTGCTGTTCGAGGTCGCGGACGTCAGCATTCATGAGCTCGACACGCCACGACCACGGATCCGCTTCCGGAAGGACGAAGCGCTCCACGAGGTGACGTGCGATTTCGTGGCCGGCTGTGACGGATCTCAAGGAATCTGTCGCCTGGCGATTCCGGCCACGCACCTTCGCGTCTTCGAACATGTCTACCCGTTCGGCTGGCTCGGCATCCTCGCCGATGCCGCCCCGACCTCCGACGAGCTCGTCTACAGCCTTCACGACCGGGGGTTCGCCCTCTTCAGCATGCGCTCTCCCACGGTCACGCGCCTCTACCTCCAGTGCGCCCCCGACGAGGACCTCGGCCTGTGGCCCGACGAACGGGTCTGGTCGGAGCTGATCGTGCGCCTGGCGACCAGCGATGGCTGGGCGCCGGACGTGGGGTCCGTCAGTCAGAAGGGAGTGACACGGATGCGCAGCCTGGTGGTCGAACCGATGCGCTACGGCCGCTTGTTCCTGGCCGGTGACGCCGCGCACGTCGTTCCGCCGACGGGCGCCAAGGGCCTCAATCTCGCGGTGGCCGATGTCTGGCGTCTGGCAGGTGGCCTCGAGGCCTTCTACGCGTCGGGCAACGAGTCGAAGCTGCGCGAGTACTCCGAGCGCGGTCTGCAGCGGACATGGCGGGCCCAAAGGTTTTCATGGTGGATGACGAGCACGCTTCATCGCACGCCCGATCCGAGCGGCTTCGAGTATCGCCGCCAGCTCGCCGAGCTGGATTACCTGGTCGGATCGCGCGCCGCGATGACGAGCCTGGCAGAAAATTACGTGGGGGTCCCTCTCGCGTAAGATGGCTCGTTACCCGTGGCGACGATTTGCCGCTATGCTGCAGGCGCCGACGCCACGCTTTGAGGAGAGATGCTCATGCCTGTCACCGTTCAACTGAACAAGCTGGTCCCCTCGGGGCTGCGCTGCGCGCTGCTGACCGGCGCGTTGTTCGCAGCCTCGTGTGGCGCTCCGGCGCCCGCCGCGCCGCGGGTCTTTTTCGTCCAACCCCAGGATGGCGCGATGGTCACGAGCCCGGTCAAGCTCGAGTTCGGGATGGAGAACTACCAGCTCGCGGCGGTGCCGCCAGACGCCAAGGAGGCGCGCCCCGGGATCGGACATCACCATGTCGGCGTCGATACCGACTGTCTGCCGCCCGGCACCGAGATTCCCATGGCGAGCCCGTGGGTGCATTTCGGGAAGGCAAATACGACCATCGACATGCAGCTGACACCGGGGCCACACAAGCTGACCTTGCAGCTGGGCAACGATCTGCACCGAACGATTGAAGGTCTCTGCACGACGATCAACGTGACCGTCGTCCCGTAACATGTCGCGCCGCGCCAGAGGTCCGGACAGACGAGCGTCGTGGTACGATTCGACGTTCATCCGAGTTCCTCAGGAGGATTCATGACGCGTCTGATTTCATTCTGCTCGTCCGCCGGGTTGCCCATCTTGGCGGCGACTGTAGTCTTGTCAACGGTGGCGTTCGCGCAGCAGGCACCCGCGAGGCCGGCCGGGCCTCCGCAAGCCGGCGACCGGCTCGCTCGTCTGCCACCGTTGCCGTTTCCGGAAACCCCGAGCGAGTCGCCGTCGCTCGATGGGACTATCCGGGTCGTTCCGTTCCTCAAGGGACTCGTGAATCCGTGGAGTCTCGCGTTCCTTCCGAGCGGCGACATGCTGGTGACGGAAAAGCCGGGCCGGCTCCGTCTCGTTCGAAGCAACGGCACCCTCGAAGCCCAGCCAATCAGCGGCACGCCGCAGGTGCTCGCAATGGGGCAAGGCGGTCTGCTGGACGTCGCGCTCCACCCGCGCTTCGCCGACAATCAGCTGGTCTACCTCACCTATTCGAAGGCGGGCGAGGCTGGAAACACGACGGCGCTCGCACGCGGCCGGCTGGAAGGCATGACGCTGACCGACGTGAAGGACATCTTCGTCGCCGATGCATGGAGCAAGGCGACGCTTCATTTCGGATCGCGCCTGGCGTTCGGTCCCGACGGGATGCTGTACATGACGGTCGGCGAACGAAACGAGCGCAACCGCGCGCAGGACACCAATACACACGCGGGAAAGGTCCTGCGCCTCCGTGATGACGGAACCGTGCCCACCGACAACCCGTTCGTCGGGCGAACTGGATTCAAACCCGAGATCTACACCTACGGCCATCGCAATCTGCAGGGCCTGACCGTTCACCCGACGACCGGCGCGGTGTGGCAGACCGAGCACGGACCGCAAGGCGGCGACGAGCTGAATCTGCTGCAGGCGGGAAAGAACTACGGGTGGCCCGTGGTGACCTTCGGCCGCGAATACACCGGCGAGGCCATCACCAATCAGCCGTGGCGCGAAGGGATGGAACAGCCGGTCACCGTCTGGGTTCCATCAATCGCCCTTTCGGGAGCAGCGTTTTATACGGGCGATCGATTTCCAACCTGGAAGGGAAGCCTGTTCGTAGGCGGGCTCGCGGGGCAGCTGCTCCACCGGGTGGTGTTCACCGAACGTGGTCCGATTGGCCGTGAACCGCTGATTCCCGAACTGCGGCAGCGAATCAGGGACGTCAGGCAGGGACCTGACGGACTGCTCTACCTGCTCGTCGACGCAAACCCGGGCGGAATATTGCGTCTCGAACCCGCAAGAGCTGCTGGTAACACGACTAACTGAGGCAGGGCGCGAACCGACACCAGAGCGTATTCGCGCTCTGGTGTCCGCCTCGCCGGTCCGCTCTAGGCAGGCCTGACGTTCTCGCCTCTCGGTCCCTTGGGCCCCTGCCCTCGTTCGAACGTCACCGCCTGCCCTTCTCGCAGCTGGGAGAATGGCACACCTGTGCACGCTGACTGGTGAAAGAAGTATTCGGTTCCGTCACCTGCCGCGATGAACCCGAACCCCTTGTCGCTTACGATCCGTTTGATGGTTCCGTTCATGGTCGCCATACTATCGTCTCCTCGCTGGTCGGTCGGTCGGTTTGGTCAGTTCGCGCACGCGCTGACGCCGTCGGAGTTTTCTCTTGCGATCTTTGTGAAACCTCGCGCGATCCCCATTCCGTGCGGACATTGGTGTCTCCAGTGTAGTTCATGACCGGGCGGCGGACTTGCCGATGCGTCGGACTTCGTGAAAATGACCGGCACGGCTCGGGAGCCCATGGCGCCGCGATCAGCGTCGCATCGGCAGGAACACGGAACCGCCCGCGCCACAGAACGGCCACGGCGCGAGGAATCCGATTCGAGGAGCGCGAATCGCTCGATTGATCGGGTGAATCGTCGTGCGGCGCCAGCTGAAAACGGCCCAGCTGGGACAACCCGCTCTGCGCTCCAGGATGAAGGCGATGGAATGGATTCAGGGGAGCGCGCACGGATGCCGTATAGGGACTGCCGTCAAGTGGCTGCTATTATGGCACGGCTCGTGCGATAACCCGGCCGGAAATGCCAATCACCGCCACATTGGGTCGTCACCGGGGCAAAAAGGTGCTCACGGCCGCGCTGATCGGCATCGGCGTGGCAGTTGGCGTCTTTCTCCTCGCGCTCGCTTCCGTTGTCCCCTTCTCATCCGAGACCGCTCGCTCGAAACTGGTCGACGCGCTGGCCTCGCGGTTCGAAAGCGAAGTCGACCTCGATCGCCTGCGCCTGAGAGTGCTGCCTCGACTTCGGGCGTCGGGAGAGACGCTCACCGTGCGGCACAAGGGCCGGCGCGACGTCCCCCCACTCATCTCGATTTCGAGTCTGGCGGCGGAAGGCGGCATAGCCCCTCTGCTCGGTAAACATGTATCGCTCGTAACGCTCGAGGGCCTCGACATTCAGATTCCACCGCGCAACCGCGAGGAGGCCGACGCCAGCACGAAGCCGACGGGGTCGCCAATCAAGCCGCCCTTCGTCATCGACGAGCTCGTCGCGAGCAACGCGCGGCTGGTTCTCATCCCCCGGCAGTCAGACAAGACGCCCAAGGTGTGGACCATTCACGATCTGCGGATGACTTCGGTCGCCTTCGACCGGGCCATGCCTTTCGACGCAACGGTGACCAACGCCATTCCACCCGGCGATATCGTCACAAGCGGCACGTTCGGACCTTGGCGCGGCGACGAGCCAAGCCTGACTCCGCTCGACGGCGCCTTCACCTTCGAGCAGGCCGATCTGAGCGTGTTCAAGGGCATCAGCGGCATCCTGTCCGCCCGCGGCACCTTCGGCGGAAGGCTGGACGAGATCGAGGTGCGAGGCGACTCGCTCACGCCGGAGTTCGCGCTCGCCTCGATCGGCCATCCGATTCCGCTGCGCGCGAGTTATCACACGGTGGTCGATGGCACCAACGGCAATACCTTCCTCAAGCGGATCGACGCCTCGTTTCTCAACACATCGCTCGTGGCTTCAGGTGACGTGGTGGACGACACGCCGGGCGTGCCGGGCCGTCGCGTGACCCTCGACATCACGATGGACTCCGCCCGGCTCGAGGACATTCTGTGGCTGGCGGTCAAATCCCCCAACGCCGCGATGACCGGTGCGCTCACCCTGAAGACGCGCATGGAAATTCCGCCCGAGGACGAGGACGTCGTGCAGAAGCTCAAACTCGACGGAACGTTCTCGATCACGGGCACGCGCTTCACGAACCTGGACATCCAGCAGAAAGTGGACGAGCTCAGCCGGCGCAGCCGCGGGCGGCCGGCGGCGCCGCGAGCGGCCGGCGTCACCTCCGACTTCCGGGGCAGGTTCCGGCTCGCCGACGGTGTGCTCACCATACCCGCGGTTGCGTTCGACGTGCCGGGCGCCATCGTGCGCCTGTCCGGCACCTACGGCCTGACCTCGGAAGCCATCGATTTCAGGGGAACGCTGCTGATGGACGCCAAGCTGTCCGAGACAGTAACGGGTTTCAAGAGCTTGCTCCTGAAGCTGGTCGACCCGCTGTTCCGAGGTGAAAACGGCGGCAGCGCCATTCCGATCCGAATCACCGGCCGACGCAGCAACCCCTCGTTCGGCCTCGACAAGGGACGGATTTTCAGCTGATCGTCTCAGAGGAGCAGCGCCTCTACCCGGTGGGCGTGGACCATCTCCTCGCAAGCGGACCACTGGAAGACGGTAAAGCGCCCGTCTTGTGACGCGACGAGCGCCGAAGCATCCCGCTGGTCGTACACGAACTGAGCCGCCGACAGGTGCCGCGTGCCGCCCAACTGGCTCGGATGAAGCGTCAGGGCGGCGCTCCCCTCGACCGGTTCGGTGACTCTGACTTCCTGCACGCGACCGCTGTCCTCGTGCCGCGCGATCTTCACCGCGAAGGCCAGCAGCTCGTACCGATCGTTCATGACCGTCGCGCCATCAACCGCCGTCAGACCAGCGACCGCGTCGATCGCCTGCGACAGTTCCTCCTGCCACTGCCGCTGGTCGAGCTGCTGGCGCTGCATCAGCTCCGCGATTTCACCAAAGGGCGGCGTCATCGAATAGCGGATCGGCTGCACGATCGATTGCCGCCACCGTTCCGAGCCGGCTGACACGACCAGCAGCGCGCCACCGCGGCCGTGCGCCCGCATCGAGACGGCGAGACGCACGAACACATTGGCGCGCCCTGTGGCCCACGCCATCGGTGACTCGAAGCCGAGGAGCGCCGAGACCACGTCTGGACAATCGGGAACGTTCGCGCCCTGCTCGTCGACGAACTTCACCTGATCGCCCTCGAGCACGACCAGGTTCACGAATTTCCCCGACGCCGCATGAGGGTACTTGACCACGAGCAGTCCCGGCGCCACGACTTCGAGCACGAAGCAGAAGGCAGGCAGCGCTCGGGTAATCCCCCAGACCTCGAGTGCGTCCTCGCGTCGGTCGCGCCATACGCCCAGATGGATCCCGGCGCTCTTGACCGCCGGCCCGAGCTTCGCCAGCGCCTCCGGGGTGAGCGGGAGCCGCGGCTCGAATCGCAGCGGCCGAAACGCCCGGTCTGGAGACACGAAAGCCAGGGAAATGGTCGGCGTGTAAAGCTCTTCCCTTCTCAGGCTGGCCCAGAAAGCGACCTCGATGATCGACTCGATGGCGTCGATTTCTCCTTCGAGCGCGATGTCCGTCTCCCCCCGTTCCCGGGCCAGGCGCGCTTGATTCGCCATCTGAGCGTGGACGCGAGCCGCGACACCGCGGGCCGGCGGATACAACAGTTCCGTCATGCCCTGTCGTCGCGCACCGGCACGGCCGTGAGTCGCTCGAGTGCGGAAAACAGCGCCTCGGGATCGATCGGCTTGGTGAGACAGGCTCGAACACCCGATTGCCGAAGGGTGTCGGAGGCGGCGGACAGGACGATCACGGGCACGCGCTCCCCTGAACGAGCCAGCCGCTCGCGCGTAGCGAGCAGGAGATCGGTGTATTCATGCGCCGCGGAGCCGAGATCGCTGAGGATCACGTCGGGCGGCACCCGTTTGATCGCCGCGAGCCCTTCGTCGACCGAGGATACGGCATCGACGAGCAGACCACGCCCTTCGAGCAGACTGGTCAGCGCCTCGCGGGACTCCGAATCACGGTCAACGACCAGCACATGCATCCCAAACAGCGCCGCCGGCAGAGAGTGGCTCGTCGAATTCACCACGCGCCTTGCGGCACTCGACGTGCGTTCGCCTTCCAGGAGGGCGGCCGGCAACGACAGTCGGAACGTGGCGCCGTGGCCAGCGCCTTCACTGCTCGCGCTGACGCGGCCGCCGTGCATCTCGACGATGTGCCTGACGATGGCGAGGCCCAGCCCGAGCCCCATGTGCGTACGTGTCGTGCCGGCATCGGCCTGCCGGAACCTGTCGAACACGTAGGGCAGAATATCGGGCTCGATTCCTTCACCGGTGTCGGTCACTTCGAGTTCGACGCTCGACGCAAACGAACGGAGCGTCACGGCGACGCGTCCGCCTTTCGGCGTGAACTTGACCGCGTTCGAAAGCAAATTCCATACGACCTGTTGCAACCGGGCGCTGTCTCCGTTCACGAGGTCACCAGCGTCGGTCTCCACCTTGATCGGAATCTCCTTGGCAGTGGCCGCGGGCATCACGGTCTCGATGGCTGCGGCGATCGCGTCCGACAGACGCGTCGGCTGCACGTCGAGCCGCAATTTGCCCGTAATGATCCGGGACAGATCGAGCATGTCTTCGACAAGGCGGAGCTGAGCGTTGGCGTTCCGTTCGATAACCTCGATGGCGCGGGCAAACCGCTCCGGCGCCACGGCGCCGGCACTCAGCATGCGCGCCCAGCCGAGAACGGCGTTCAAGGGCGTGCGGAGCTCGTGCGACAGCGTTGCCAAGAACTCGTCCTTGGCACGGTTCGCGGCTCTTGCCTGCCGGTACGCCTTCGTCAGATCTTCACGGCTGCGGCGCTGCTCGTCATGCAGTTCGGCCGAGGTGATCGCCGCGGCGGACAGATTGCCGATCGCCCGCGCGATCTGGATTTCGGTTTCGTCGAAGGCATGAGGTGTCCGGTAGTAAAGAACAAGTGCCCCTGCCCCGACACCGACGAGCGCCAACGGCACGCCGAGTATCGACGTGATGCCCTCGCCGCGGTAAAGGGCCCGACGATTTCCGAGTTCGGGAAGGCTGGCGACGTCCTCCGTGACGATAGACTGCATAGACGGGGGGCCCTGCCCCTCGGGCCGTCCTCGATATACAGTCACGATGCCCTGTACGAACTCGTCCGAAAGACCCTCCGACGCCGTGAGGTCCCAGGAACCCTCGGCCTGATCGAACCGCCACACGGCGTAGCCATCCGCGGTGATGAGCCGCCGCGCGGCCCTGATAATGGCCTGGGGCACGTCTGACGGGTGCAGCGACTCGAAGAGCATGCCTGAGCCCTCGACCAGCGCCATCAGCTGTTCTTCAAGATGGCTCCGCTTCTTCTCGGACTCGGCAATCGCCATCTCGGCGTGCCGCCGCTCGGTGATGTCTCGCGCGATCTTCGACGCGCCGACGATGGTGCCATCCGGCGCACGGATCGGCGACACCGTCAGCGACACCGGAACGATCGCGCCGCTCTTGTGCCGCCGGACCGTTTCGAAGTGGTCCACCGACTGTCCGTTGCGGATCCGGGCCAGCACGTAGATTTCCTCGTCCTGCTGCTCGTGTGGAATCAGCGTCGTAATCGGCCTGCCGATGATTTCGTCTGCCCGGTACCCGAAAATTCGTTCCGCTCCGCGATTCCAGCTGGTTACCGTGCCATTCAGATCCTTGCTGATGATTGCGTCCTCTGAAGATTCCGCAATTGCGGCCAGTCTCAACGCGGCCGCGATCGGTTCAGACTGGTCAGCCATTCGACGAAGATTGTACGTCGCGAAGCGACGTGCGTGGGGCCGCAGGCAGATGAGCTTGTCGTCGATCGACGTGTCCGAGAGCGACCAACGTCAGCAGCGGATAGTGATCGGAGCCGAACCGATCGGGCAGGCGCCGCGTGGAGACCGAGCGGAACCCCCCACGGACGAAGACGTAGTCGAGCGAACCATGCGCGCCGAGGGGACCGCGCCACGTGGTGGCGTCCGGTTGAGCTGGCGTCTCGGGAAAGGCTTCCCGCATGACAGCGAGCGCCGGTTCTTTCGTTCCGAGCCAGGTATTGAAGTCGCCACCGACGATGGTCGGCGGTGACGCGGGCCCGGCGAGTGCCTCGACCAGCGCTTCGGCCTGTCTCTTGCGCGCCGCAAAAGGACCACCACGCGTCAGGGCGAGCGCGGTATCGACGTGCACGCCCACCACGCGAATCTCCCAATCGACGTACGACGGCGTGCGCCCCGCAATGGTCCCACTCACCGCTATTCGGCGTTGGCGCTCGAACGGCAGCTCGATCACCTGAAGATCGGTCAGCGGCAAAGTCGAGAGGATGGCGGTGCCGCGGTCTTCGGGGACCGCAGTGTGCCCATTTCTCATGGCCGGTGCGTAAAACACATTAAGCCCCTGGACCTCCGCGACCTCCTGAACGTCGCGTCGGACGCCGGTCGGCGGATGTTCGACGATGGCCGGAGGCACTGGCGACCGGGCGGGAATCGTCGCCGGAACGTCCGGACCCTGCCTGTGAGCTTCCTGCAACAACAGCACGAAGTGCGTCACAGGACGGCCCTCGGTGAAGTGGCCGGCCTTCAGGTCGGCCACCACCCTATCCAGATCGCCGCCGCCAACGTGCACGTTCCAGCTGAGGACGGCAAGTTCCTCGACAACCGGCTTGTCCGACACAGGGGTGCGCGCCACCACGGGTCCAACGGTCCTGCACCAGTCAATCAGGCGGATCCGATCGCGCTGATCATCGGGCCCGATCCAGGTCACCTCGCGCTCTCCTTCCGGTACGACCTCCCCACAGACGGGCCCGGACGGGTGGCTTTGAACGAGCATCGCCGGCCGGTGGGCGCAGTTCGTCGAGCTCGTCATCAGTAGGAGTACGCTCAAGGCCAGCCCGCTCAAACGCAATGTCATCCCTGTTCCTCTTTCGCCGTCCCCCGGCGTCTAAATTCTGACGAGCACGCCGTTCGCCGGTTGGCCGGTCGCCCGTTCGATAGCGGATATGTAGAGCGCGATCTGCCGTCGATAGCGATCCTCGCCCGAGTGAGCAATCTCGCGATCCGTCTTGTAGTCGATGATGGTCCACACGCCGGCCTCCTCGAAAGCGAGATCGACGATTCCCTCGATTAACGTGCCGTCCGCAGCTGACAACGTCACCGGGGTCTCGCGGCGGCACGCGCCTCGTCCGGCGGCTGCCCGGGCCCGTGCGAGCACCTCGTGCGACAGGACATGGTTTACGAGATCCGAGGCGCGAACGACCTCGTCTTGAGCCGCCGAG
>Ga0247825_10000009_pt1 | contig 122023 bp, 118 predicted proteins | sample 13C_Vanillin_Day_FD_194413 | JGI IMG/M metagenome (GOLD analysis project Ga0247825, IMG submission 194413) | Soil microbial communities from agricultural site in Penn Yan, New York, United States - 13C_Vanillin_Day48 | ecosystem: Environmental > Terrestrial > Soil > Agricultural land | place...
GTGGGGGAGGCGGCGGTAACAAGATGCAGATGCCTCCGCGCCAGGCGGAGCTGCCCGGAAAAGACAAGATCACGGTTCCGGTCGAGAAGCCGCCGGAAGTGTTGCAGCCGAGGCCGGAGCCCAAGGATGTGCCGCCGCCTCCGATCGAGGAGCTCATCATCCCCGCGCAGACGCTGGCCGCCGCGGAGAATACGCAACCCGGGATCATCGATTCCGGGCCTGTGTCGGCGTCGCAGGGATCCGGAACGGGCGGTGGAGCAGGGACAGGTGCCGGTAGCGGGATCGGTCCGGGAAGCGGATCCGGCCTCGGGCCGGGATCCGGTGGCGGCACGGGCGGGGGCGTCTATCGACCTGGAAACGGGGTGACGCCGCCGGTCGCGACATACGTCCCGAAGCCGCAGTACACCGCCGACGCCATGCGCGCGCGGATTCAAGGGACCGTCTGGGTCGAGTGTGTCGTGCAAGTCAGCGGCAGCTGCACCAATCTGCAGGTGGTCCGCTCGCTGGATCCGACCTTCGGCCTCGACCAGGAAGCGCTCAAGGCGGCGCGGTTGTTCCGGTTCCGTCCGGGCATGCGTCAAGGCGAGCCGGTCGCCGTGCTCGTCACCATCGAGCTCAGTTTCTCACTTCATTAGGGCTTAGGGCTTAGGGCTTAAGGCTCAAGGGTCGGTTTGAAATCGGCCCACGCAGGACCGCGATCTGCGTCATGGGCAACGCGTGCGCGGAAATCGATTACGTCCAGCTACTCAAGATCTGGTTTTCCGAAAACGCGCCCATGTAGCTCCACCAGTGGTCGGGAGCATCCACGAATCGTTGCACCGCCCTGGATGTTCAGCCCGCTATGACCTAGTCGTCGTCATGCCCGAAGGCGAGAACGCATGGTACACGGACTCGGCGACCAACGCCGCGGAAAGGTTCGAAACCGCAATCGGCGTGGATCTGGTCGCCGATGTCGAGCGCAAGTTTCAGGTCCTTGCGACGCGCTTCGGCCGGGCTATCGCGGGGCTGTCGATGGGCGGCTACGGCGCGCTGAAATACGGATTGAATTACCCCGGCCGGTACGTCATGGTGGGCAGCCTCTCGGGCGCGCTGCTCGTGGATGATGCGCCACCTGGGCTGCCGTCGGAGAGCGAGTTTGCGCGCATCGTGCGAGAAAGCCGCGTGGCGGCCTTCGGTCCAATGGGCAGCCCGGCGCGCGCCGCTAACAACGTTATGGCGATGGTAGCTAAAGCGAACCCCGCCACCATGCTGTACGTCTATGTGGCCTGCGGCACCGAGGACAGTCTCATTGAGGTCAATCGCGAGTTCGTCGCGGCGCTCAACAAGCAGAAGATCGCGTATGAGTACCGCGAGTCGCCAGGTGGGCACAACTTCGCTTACTGGGATCGGGAGATTCGCCCGTTCCTCGAGGCAGTGGCCGAGCACATGCCCGTCAGGCGCCAACCGTGAGCCCCGAGCCTTAAGCCCTGAGACAAGGAAAGGCCGGGAGCTCTGAGCCCCCGGGCCTTTCTCTTTTGCGCTACCCGACTTTCGCTCAGTACATCCCGCCCATGCCGCCGCCACCGCCGTGGGGCATCGGCGCTTCTTTCTTTTCTTCGGGAATCTCACAGATGAGCGCCTCGGTGGTGAGCAGCAGCGAAGCGATCGACGAAGAGTTCTGCAGCGCCGAGCGCACGACCTTTGTCGGATCGATGACGCCCGCTTTGACGAGGTCCTCGTAGGTGTCGGTCAGCGCGTTGAAGCCCTCGGTGTCCTTCATCTCGCGGACCTTCTGCACGACGATCGAACCCTCGTGTCCGGCGTTCATCGCGATCCAGCGCATCGGTTCCTCGATGGCCCGCGCGACGATGTTCACGCCGATCTGTTGATCGCCGCCGAGGTTGAGGCTTTTCAGCGCTTTGGACGCGCGGATGAGCGCCACACCGCCGCCCGGCACGATGCCCTCTTCAACCGCCGCCTTGGTGGCATGCATCGCGTCTTCGACGCGCGCCTTCTTCTCCTTCATCTCGGTCTCGGTGGCTGCGCCGACCTTGATGATGGCAACGCCACCCACGAGCTTGGCCAGCCGCTCCTGCAGCTTCTCACGGTCGTAGTCGGAGGTCGTTTCCTCGACCTGCGTGCGGAGCTGCTTGACGCGACCTTCGATGGCCTGCGACGAGCCGGCGCCTTCGACGATGGTCGTGTTGTCCTTGTCGATGACGACTTTCTTGGCCTTGCCGAGGTCGTCGAGCTTGATGGACTCCAGCTTGATCCCGAGATCCTCTGTAATCGCCCGGCCGCCGGTCAGGATCGCGATGTCCTCGAGCATGGCTTTGCGACGGTCGCCGAAGCCGGGGGCCTTGACGGCGGCCGCCTGCAGCGTCCCGCGCAGCTTGTTGACGACCAGCGTCGCGAGAGCCTCGCCTTCGATGTCCTCGGCGATGATGAGGAGCGGGCGGCCGAGCCGCGCCACTTGTTCGAGGACCGGCAGGAGATCCTTCATCGAGCTGATCTTCTTCTCGTGGATCAGCAGGACCGGGTTCTCGAGCACCACTTCCATCCGTTCGGGATCGGTCACGAAGTACGGCGAGAGGTAGCCGCGGTCGAACTGCATCCCCTCCACCACGTCGAGCGAGGTCTCGAGCGTCCGAGCCTCTTCGACCGTGATCACCCCGTCTTTGCCGACCTTGTCCATCGCGTCTGCGATGATCTTGCCGATGGTCTCGTCGTTGTTGGCCGAGATGGTGCCGACCTGGGCGACCATATTGCCGCTGACCGGCTTGGACATCTTCTTGAGCTCCGCGGTCACGGCTTCGACGGCCTTCTCGATGCCGCGCTTGATGTCCATCGGGTTGGCGCCGGCGACGACGTTCTTGGCGCCTTCGCGGTAGATGGCCTGCGCGAGCACGGTGGCTGTCGTCGTGCCGTCACCGGCCGTGTCGGACGTCTTGCTCGCCACTTCGCGGACCATCTGGGCGCCCATGTTCTCGAGCGGGTCCTTGAGATCGATTTCCTTGGCGACGGTCACACCGTCCTTTGTAATCGTCGGCGATCCGAACTTCTTGTCGAGGACGACGTTGCGTCCTTTCGGGCCGAGCGTCACTTTCACCGCGTCGGCCAGTTGATTCACGCCGCGCAGCACGGCCTGACGCGACTGCTCGCCGTACACAATCTGCTTTGCCATTCCTAGTTCTCCTGTGGGCAGGTCCAGAACCTGCGCTACCTCTTGCCGGCAGGTCGGGGGGACCTGCGCTTCTTCCGACTCTCGGCCCTTTACTTCTTGGCTTTCTTGGCCTCGGCACCGTCAATCACGCCGAGAACCTCGTCCTCGCGCATGATGAGGTACTCCTCGCCATCCACCTTGATTTCCTGGCCGGAGTACTTGCCGAACAGGATGAGATCGCCGGTCTTGACGTCGAGGGCGATGCGCTTGCCGTCGTCCTTGACTTTGCCGCTCCCGACGGCCATGACCTTGCCCTGCTGCGGCTTTTCTTTGGCGCTGTCGGGGATGATGATCCCGCCGATTCTCTGCTCGCCTTCTTCGAGGCGCTGAACAATGATGCGGTCGTGCAGCGGTCTGACGTTCATGCTCTGTGCTCCGTCTGTCGTAGGTTCGTGAAGATGCCTTTCAGATGATCCTGAAGATGCGGCCGGGAGCTCGGCACGGTTAGCACTCGGCCCAGGCGACTGCTAATTATAGTGCAGCCTCTGGCAGTGTCAATGGGGGACTGCCAACCGGGGATCGGCGGTCAGCTGGCGCGCCTCTTGATGCGGTACTCGCCCATTTTTCGAGTCAGCGTGTTCCGATGGATGCCCAAGGTGTCGGCCGTCTTCGTGAGACTGCCGTCGCAGCTGCCCAGGACGCGCGCGATGAACCGCTTCTCGAACTCGTGCAGGGCGTCCTCGAACTGCACACCCCGGTCGACCATTTCCTCGATGAGCTTTTCGAGCTTGTCAGAGATCATTGCAATTCCCGCCCAGTGAGACGGTGAAACGCTTCGATGTACTTGTCGCGCGTGCGGCTGACGACGTCTTCGGGCAGCTCGGGCACCGGCGGCTGCTTGTTCCACTGAATCCGTTCGAGATAGTCGCGCACGAACTGCTTGTCGAAGCTCGGCTGGGGGCCGCCGGCTTTGTAGAGGTCCTGCGGCCAGAAGCGCGAAGAATCGGGAGTCATCGCCTCGTCGATCAAAATCAGCCGATCGATCGGGCGGCTGCTGCCGGGAAGCAGCCCGAACTCGAATTTCGTGTCCGCGATGATGATGCCGCGTGACGCGGCGCGCGCGGCGCCTTCGCGATACAGCGCAAGCGTCAGTTCGCGGACGCGATCCAGCACGTCGCGTCCGACAATGTCGGCGGCCTCGGCCGCGCTGATGTTGACATCGTGGCCGCTCTGCGCCTTGGTGGCCGGCGTGAAGATCGGCTCGGGCAGCTGCGCCGATTCGCGGAGACCCGCGGGAAGCGGCACCCCGCAGATCTGTCCGGTGGCGAGGTAGTCCTTCCAGCCCGATCCCGAGAGGTATCCGCGCGCCACGCATTCGATGGGAAGCGGCTCGGTGCGCCGGACCAGCATCGATCGGCCGCGGAGCCACTCGACGTCGTCGGCTGAGACCGGATAGGTCGCGGGATCGCTGGAGATCAGGTGATTATCGACAATGGATCGTGTTCGCTCGAACCAGAACACGGAGATTTGGGTGAGTACTTTGCCCTTGTCCGGGATACCCGAGCCCAAAATCCAGTCGAACGCCGAGATACGGTCGGTCGCGACGACCAGCAGCTTCTCGCCAAACTCATAGATGTCTCTGACCTTGCCCTGCCGGTCGGGCGCGCGATCGCGAAGAGCAGTCTGGAGAAGCGGCGAGGCCAGCGGCAACGGATCCTGTCTTTCTTCGGTCGGGAAGAGCCTGAAAATCTTACAGTCCGCCCGCGGCGCTGACAACAACAACATGTAGGGGCGGTATATTAGAGAGCGCTCCATTCCCCATGCGTTCCTCGCTCCGAACCATTGTCGTGCTGGCGGTGGCCGCCGCGCTGGTGGCGGTCTTTCTCCGCAACGTCGACCTCTGGCGCGTTGTCGGCGAAATCAGGCGGGCGCGGCCGGAATGGCTCGTCTTCTCACTGCTGACCATGTTCGTCAACCTGGCGATCCGAGCGTACCGGTGGCAGTACCTGCTCGATCCGCTCGGCAAGGTGCACTTTGGCAGTGCGTTTCAAGCGACGGCCGTTGGATTCGCCGCGAGCACACTGCTGCCGGCGCGCGCGGGCGAGGTCATTCGCCCATATTTCCTCGCGCGCCGCGAACACATGAGCGCGACTGGCGCCTTTGCCACGATCATTCTCGAGCGTCTGCTCGACACCGTCACGGTGCTCGCCCTGCTCGCGTCGTACGTGTTCGTCTTCGACCGCAGCCTGAGCTCGAGCAATCCGGCCGCCGTGGCATGGTTGACGTGGATCGGCGTTGTGGCGGGGGCCATTTCGCTCGGTGCGCTGCTGGTGGTCTTCGTCCTGGCCGGGGATCCGGAACGGCTCGGGCTCCTGGCCCACCGGCTCGGACAGGTGGTCCCCTCGTTCGCAGAGGCGATCGCGGGCGTCGCGGAGAAGTTCGCCCGCGGGCTCAGCGCGATTCGTCATCCGCGTCGCCTGCTGATCGCGGTGCTGTGGTCGATTCCGCTATGGCTGTCGATTGCCGCGGGCGTCTGGGCGGTGGCCGTCGCCTTTCAGCTCGCCGTGCCGTTCAGCGGGTCGTTTCTGATCATCGCCATTCTCGTGCTGGGCGTTGCGGTCCCCACGCCCGGCGCCGTCGGCGGATTCCACGCTGCCTTCCGTTACGGGGCGACGGCGTTCTTCGGCGCGCCGGACGATGCCGCCGTTGGGGCCGCCATCGTGTTGCACATCCTGACCATTGGGCCCTCTCTGCTCCTCGGGCTGTATTTCGCGGCGCAGGCCGGGTTGAACGTGTCGCGCATGCGGGAGCTGGCCGTCACCGCGCCCGGAGACGCCGGGTGAAGTGCCCGTACTGCGGTCATCTGGGCGACAAGGTCGTCGACTCCCGCGAGAGCAAGGAAGGCGAGGTGATCCGACGCCGGCGCGAGTGTCTCGAATGCGCGAAGCGCTTCACCAGCTACGAGCGCATCGACGAAATTCCCTACATGGTGGTGAAGAAGGACGGCACGCGCGAGCGCTTCGAGCGCCAGAAGCTGCTGGCCGGGCTGCTCAAAGCATGTGAGAAGCGGCCGGTGACGGTCGCCGGGCTCGAAGCCATCGCCGATCGCGTCGAGAGCGCGCTGCAGGAGCGTTCCGAAAAGGAGATCGCGACGGCCGATATCGGCATGTTCGTCATGGAGGAGCTGAAGAAGCTCGATAAGGTCGCCTACGTCCGATTCGCTTCCGTCTACCGGCACTTCCGGGACATCGGCGAGTTCATGAGCGAGTTGAAAGATCTGCTGAACGCGAAAGAGTGACGAGATGCCGGCCACCATCACGTCGATCACGCCACGACGATCGACCGCGGCAGCCCCCCCGCCCTCGCCCGGCCGCCGTCCGTTTCGCGACAACCCCCGGCTGATTCTCTCCGGTATCGCGCTGCTGCTGGTCGTGCTGATCGCGCTCGTGGCGCTGGCCAGCCGGACGCCCTCCTTTTCGCCCGATTTCCTGACCGAGTTCGTGTTGTACGCTCTCTCGGCGGCCGATCTGACGATGCTCGCCGCGCTGCTGTTCGTGCTCGCGCGCAACATCATCAAGCTCATCGTCGAGCGTCGCCGCGCCCTGCCCTTCGCGCATTTCCGGTCGAAGCTGGTGGCGCTGCTGCTCGTGATGACGCTGGTGCCGGCCATCCTCGTGCTGATCGTCGGCAGCGAGCTCATTCGGACGAACATCGATCGGTGGTTCAACGCCCCGATGGGCGAGATTCTGGCCTCCGCGAATCAGATTGCGAGCGACTACTACCAGCAGCGGCAGACGGTTCTGGCCGACCATGCGGACCGCATCGCGCGCGGGCTCTCGACCGTCGATTTGACCCGCGCCGACGTCCGACCGATTCGGGATCTGCTGGCGCCGGAGGTCACCGAGCGCCGCGTGCAGATGCTTCAGGTGTACCGCGTGGGGCCGCTGAACGGGTCGCTGCCGACACTGCAGCCTGTCGTCGACGTCGCAGCGCCCCGACTGCCACCGGGCTACAGCCGCGCCCCCGCCGACCGCCTGGCGGCTCAGGCCCTGGGCGGCGCGACGGAGGCGCGTTCGATCGAGGCGCTCGGTGATTCTGGCGACCTGCTTCACGCGGCGGCCGTGATCCGGTCGCGCGACGGCCGCGCGGCGGGGGTGGTGGTGGCAACCGACTACCTGACCGGCGAGGTCGCCATGCGGTCGCGCCGCATGACGCAGGCGTTCGAGAGCTACAACCAGCTGCGCGTCCTGCGCCGCCCGCTGACCGGGTTGTACCTGTCGTTCTTCGTGATGGTGACGCTGCTGATTCTCTTCAGCGCCACTTGGATGGGCTCGTACCTCGCCAAGCGCATCACGCAGCCGGTTCTGATGCTCTCGGCGGCGGCCCGCGAAATCGGAGCCGGGCGCCTGGATCAGCACCTCGAGCGCCAGAGCAACGACGAGTTCGGATCGCTCGTCGATGCCTTCAACGCGATGTCGGGCGAGCTCGCCGCAAGCCGTCGGAAGATCGACCGCTCGACCGTGGAGCTCGAGAGGAAGCACCTCGAAGTGGAAACGAGGCGTCGCTACATCGAGACCATCCTCGAACGCATCACCACCGGCGTCGTGTCAGTGGACGCCGGCGGTTCGATTACCACGATCAACAGCGCGGCTTCGCGCTTGCTGGGCCTCACCAGCGCGAGCGTCGGCCAGCCGGCGTCGGCCATCCTCGATCGTCCGGATCTCCAGCCGCTCGCAGCGCTGCTGCCGGGAGCCGGCCGGGCCGCGACTCACGCCGCCGTTCAGGAAATCGCACTGATGCGCGAAGGGCAGGAGCTGCACCTCGCGGCGGTCGCGACCCCTCTCGTCGGCGAAAGCGGGACGTCGGAAGGCATCCTGCTGGTATTCGACGACGTCACGCCACTCATTCGAGCGCAGAAGGTGGCGGCGTGGCGAGAGGTGGCGCGGCGCCTCGCGCACGAAATCAAGAACCCGTTGACGCCGATTCAGCTGTGTGCCGAGCGGCTCCGCCGCCACTTTTCGTCCGCGCCGCCCGCGTCCAGAGGGCTGGTCGATGAGTGCACCCAGACCATTGTCGGAGAAGTCGAGTCCCTCAAGGGACTGGTGGACGAGTTCTCGCAGTTCGCACGGATGCCGTCGCCGCGGACGGTCCCGACCGATCTCTCACAGCTCATCACGGACACGATCGCACTCTACAACGGCATCTTCAGCGCCGTTCGGATCGATCAGCGGCTTGGGGCCAATTTGCCGCTCGTTCGTCTGGATCCCGAGCAGGTCCGGCGGGTCATTCTCAACCTCATCGATAATGCGGTCGAGGCGATGGAGCGCCGCGGCGAGATCGTCGTGGAGACCGAACGTGACGCCTTGAACGCAGTGGTCCGCGTCATCGTCGCCGACAACGGTCCGGGAATTCCTGCGGGGGAGCGCGACAAGCTGTTCTTGCCCTACTACTCGACGAAGCGGCGAGGGAGCGGGCTGGGCCTGGCGATCGTTCGCCGGATTATCGCTGAGCACGGCGGCAGCATCGAGGTCAGCGACAACAGTCCCAGCGGAACTCGGTTTACCATCGAGTTGCCGTGCTGAAGCGCCAACGCCACGAAGAAATCGAGTCCTTGGTCCCTCGCGATGAGTGGTCGATGAAACCCACGATCCTGATTGTGGACGACGAGCCCGGTGTGCGGACGGCGCTCACAGGCGTCCTTCGCGACGAAGGCTACGCCGTCGAGGCGGTCGCGACGGGCGAGGCCTGCCTGGATCGCGTGACACGGGGCCCGGTGGATCTCATCGTGCTCGATGTCTGGCTGCCGGGCATGGACGGTCTGGCTACGCTGGCGCGCCTCCGGGAGCGGCAGGTGGACGCTCAGATCGTGCTGATCTCGGGCCACGGCAACATCGAGTCGGCGGTGCGGGCGATCAAGCTCGGTGCATTCGACTTCGTCGAGAAGCCGCTGTCGCTCGAGAAGACCGTGCTCGTGGTCCGCAACGCGCTTCGCCAGCGGCGATTGGAAATGGAGAATCTCGCGCTTCGGGCTCGCGTCGACCGGCACGAGACGATGATCGGCGAGAGCGACGGGATGCGGCAGCTGCGCGAGCAGGTGGCCATGGCGGCGCCGACTAATGGGCGGGTGCTGATCTACGGCGAGAACGGGACCGGCAAGGAGCTCGTGGCGCGAACCATCCACGCGCTGAGCCGGCGCCGGAACAGCGCCTTCGTCGAGGTCAACTGCGCGGCCATTCCCGAAGATCTGATTGAAAGCGAGCTGTTCGGCCACGTGCGAGGCGCCTTCACGGGGGCGGTGGCCGATCGTCGCGGCAAATTCGAGCTCGCTGACGGGGGCACGATCTTCCTCGACGAAATCGGCGACATGAGCCTGAAGACGCAGGCGAAAGTCCTGCGCGTGCTGCAGGAGCAGACCCTCGAGCCGGTGGGCGGGACGACTAGCGTTCGGGTCGATGCGCGGGTGCTGGCGGCGACGAACAAGGATCTTCAGACGGAAATCCGCGCCGGTCGCTTTCGCGAGGATCTGTACTTTCGGCTCAACGTCGTCCCGATTTTCGTGCCGGCGCTGCGGGATCGCCAGGAGGACATACCGCTGCTGGCAGAACACTTCATGTCGGCGTTCGCGCAGGAATACGGACGACGGGTGAAGACGTTCGACGCCGGCGCCATGGCGGTGCTGCAGCGGTACCCGTGGCCGGGGAACGTGCGCGAGCTCCGGAACGTGATCGAACGGCTGATGATCATGGTGATGGGTGACAGCATCGGCAGCGGCGACCTGGGCTTCCTCGACCTCGGCGGCGCGCCGCGGTCCGAGGCGGAGCCGGCAGCGCCGCCCGATCGCCTGACGCTCTACGAGGCACGCGATCGTTTTGAGCGTGATTTGATTCTCCGTACGCTGACGGCCCAGCAAGGCAACATGTCGCGCACGGCCGAGGTGCTCGGCGTCGAACGCAGCAATCTCTACAGGAAGATGAAAGCGTTCGGGATAGCGCCGTCGCGTCGAACCGAGGAAGAAAGCGAAGCAGTGTGATGCTATAATCGGGCGTCTTTTTCCAAGACTTATGTCCGAGCCGCTTCGCACCGACGACTCCCGCGCCCTCGCGGCCACGTCGGAAGCCGATCGTAACGCGAAGATCGAACAGTTGCTGCTCGCTGGCCTCGATCACTACTTTGCCGCGCAGTACGATCACGCCATCAGCGTCTGGACGCGCGTGCTCTTTCTCGATCGCAGTCATGCACGCGCCCGCGCTTACATCGATCGGGCGCGCAGCGCGCTCGCAGAGCGTCAGCGGGAATCGGAGGAGTTGCTGCAGCGCGGTCTCACCGCGTTTCAGCGCGGCGACGGCCGTGAAGCGCGGCGGTTGGTGCAAGCCGCGATTGCCACCGGCGCCCCCACCGACGAAGCGCTGGCGCTGCTCACGCGCCTCGATCGACTCGAGTCGACGTTGACGGCAGAGCCGGCTGCGCGCCAGCGCCCACTCCGTCGTGAGCGCGCCGCCGCGTCGGTCGCCCCCGCGACGCACTCCTGGTTCACGATTGCCGTGATGATCGTGCTGACGCTGGCTGCGGCCGGAGTCTATTCGTTCGCGGTGTGGGGACCAGCCGACTGGCGCTCCGCCCTCCCTACGCACGAAGCGCCGGCCCGATCGGTGGCCCCCTCGCCCTTGCGTGCACCAGCGCTGCCGGTGCCACGACGCGGTGAGCAGGCCCTGGCGCGCGCGCGGGGTCTGGCCGCCAACGGCCACCTCCACGATGCACTGACAACGCTCGATCTGGTTCGCCCAACCGATCCGCAGCGAGCGGAAGCCGACCGGCTGCGCGGCGAAATTCAGCTGCAGCTCATCGCGTTGACGTCCGTGCCGGCGCAGCCCGTCGCGGTTCCCCCTTCAGCCGGTCCCGTCGATCGCGTCCCATGAAGTGTCCCAAATGCGGCTATCTCGGATTCGAGCCGGTGGACCGCTGTCGCAATTGTGGATATGACTTCTCGTTGGCGTTGCCGGCTTCCGAAACCCTCGAACTTCCGCTGAAGGCAGAGCCGGTCTCGGCGGGGGCCGACGATCTGTCGTTTCTGGACGAGGCAATCGTGGCCAGGACTGCCGCCGTGTTGGAGTCGAGGGCGCTCGAAACACTTCGCCCCGCGGCCGCCGATCCAGGCCTGGAATCGTCCGGCGCCGAGTTGCCGCTGTTTGGCACTCCAATTCCCGACGATGTGCCGCTGATCAGCCGGCCGTCGCCTCCTCGCGCGCCGCTGTCAGTGCGGCGGGCGACTCCCGAGGTTCCACGTCTGCGAAACGCATCCCGCCCGCCCACGCTCGAGCTGGGATTCGACGGCCCCGAACGACCCAGGCTGTCGAACCGCGCTCAATCGGCGCCAGTCGAGGGGGTGTCCGACGTCGATCCGGTCGGCGAGGACGCCAGCGTGGCCGCCCGTTTTGCCGCCGTCGTCACCGATTTCCTGATCCTGGCCGGAGTCGATGTGGTCGTCATCTACTTCACGCTGCGAATTTGCGGCATCGGGATGGAAGACCTCGGTGTTCTCCCGCTCGCGCCGCTCGTCGCGTTTCTCCTCGTTCAGAACGGGGGCTACCTGGTGGCCTTCACCGCCAGCGGCCAGACGCTCGGCAAGATGATGGCTGGAATTCGGGTCGTATCCGCCGAACCGCAGTCGCCGCTGGATCTCGGCCGGGCGTTCGTACGAGAGCTGATCTGGCTGGCGCTGGCGGTTCCGGCAGGTCTCGGTTTGCTGACCGTACTGAGCCGCGATCGCCGCGGCGTCCACGATCGCTTCGCTGGCACGCGCGTCGTTCGCGCATCGGTCAGCTAGGCGCATCAGGAGTCTCTTTCAGCCTGCGCGCCTGATGCCCGAGCCTGAAGGAACCTCGCGCCCGTTTTTCGCCTTGGCGTGTGCGACGGCCTTTGGCGCCGGCTTCGCGCCCTTTGCGCCCGGCACCGCTGGATCGCTCCTCGGGCTGGCGCTCTGGCTGTTGCTGCCGGCCTCCGCAGCGCTGCAAGGTGGAACCATCGTGATGCTGTTCATCGTCGGCTCGGTGACTGGCAGCATCGCTGAACGGCATTTCGGTCGAACCGACCCGCGTCAGGTCGTGATCGACGAGGTGATGGGCATGCTGCTGACGCTCTACCTCGTGCCGGTGGGGCTGAAAGGCGCGTTCCTCGGATTTCTGACCTTCCGCGCGGCAGATGTCCTCAAACCCTATCCCGCGAACCGTCTCGAGCGGCTCGGCGGTGGAGTCGGCGTCATGGCTGACGATGCGATGGCGGCCATCTACGCGAACCTGGCCCTCCGCGTGATGCTGGCCATCGGTCAGCTGGTAGCGTAGCTATCGGGGAGGGCGGTGAAAGCCTGCATTATTGCGGTCGGAAGCGAGATGCTGACGCCGTTCCGGCTCGACACGAACTCGCTGATCGTCACCGAGCGCCTGAACCGGATCGGCTGCGACGTCCGTCTGAAAGTGGTCGTCGGCGACCATGTGTCGGAAGTCGCTGGGGCTCTCGAAGCCTCGTTCGCCTGGGCTGAGGTCGTCGTGGTGATCGGCGGCCTCGGGCCCACGGAAGACGACGTGACACGCGAGGCCGTCGCCCGGGTTCTGGGCTTTCCCCTCGAGGTTCACGAGCACGTGATCGAGCGGATTCGTGAACGGTTCGCGCGCCGGGGCATGGTCATGCCCGACATCAACCGGCGGCAGGCGATGGCCCCGCGCGGAGCCATTCTTATCGACAACCCGCTCGGCACGGCACCCGGCCTCTGGATCGAGCACGGATCGACGGCCATCGTGTTGTTGCCAGGTCCGCCGCGCGAGATGACGCCGATGATCGAGGCGGTCATTCGCGATCGCCTGGCGCCGCGGGCCGGCGGCGGGTCTCTCGTCCGCCGCGTGCTGAGAATCACCGGTCGAACCGAATCGGACGTCGACACGCACGCGCAGCCGGTGTACGGACGGTGGGCACAGGGGGCGATTCCGATCTCAACGACCATCCTTGCGGTGATGGGCCAGATCGAGCTGCATCTGACCGCGGTCGCGCCGAGCGGCCCCGCCGCGGAGGCGGTGCTGGACTCTGCGGTGCAGGAATTGATGGCGGTGCTCGGCTCGTCTGTCTACAGCGACGACGGCCGCAACCTGGAAGTCGTGGTGGGCGATCTCCTGCGCACCCGGCAGTTCACGATCGGCGTGGCAGAGTCCTGCACCGGCGGCCTGCTCATGTCGCGTCTCACCGATGTCCCCGGGAGCTCGAGGTATGTCGAGCGCGGCTTCGTCTGCTACAGCAACGCTTCCAAGGTTGAACTCCTCGGGGTCCCCGAGGGGTTGTTGGCGTCGCACGGCGCGGTGAGCGAACCGGTCGCCCTTGCAATGGCTTCGGGCGCTCGTACGCGCGCCGGCTCGGACGTCGGCATCGGCGTCACCGGCATCGCCGGTCCCGATGGCGGAACCCCCGACAAACCGGTCGGCACCGTCGCGGTCGCCGTGGACGCCAAGGGTGACGCTCGGGTTCGCACCTTTCAGTTCATCGGGGGCCGAGAACAGGTGAAGTTCCAGGCGTCGCAAGCCGCGCTGAACATGTTGCGCCTCATGCTGGAAGAGAACGATCGGCCGGAAAAACGCTGATCGTGACAGTCCGGCGGCGGGCAGACTGTAGACTCCCTGACAGCGTCGGAGCAGGCAGACAATGCGTCTGTTCGTGGCAATCGATCTGGATGAGACCGCACGGCAGGCGATCGCGAAAATCCAGCGCGAGGTCGCCTCAACCTTCGCACCGGATCGAGCCCCAAAATGGATCCGGCCAGAGCAGATGCACCTGACACTGGCGTTCCTCGGCGAGATCGCCGAGGACGTAACGCCGCCTGTCGTTGAGGCATTCTCCCGTCCGCTTCGTATGAACCCCTTTGCCGCTGCCTTCGGCGGGCTCGGCGTTTTTCCACCGAGCGGTCCTCCGCAGGTTCTCTGGCTCGGCGTTCGCGAGGGCGAAGAAAACGTCGTTGAAGTGCAGCGACAGGTGGCCTTGCGTCTCGACCATCTGGGCATTGAACGGGAGCGCCGCCCTTTTCATGCTCATTTGACGCTCGGCCGATGGCGTCGAGCACGCTCGTCGCGGCGCGACGCCGACCGGGCGCGTCGTTCTGCCTCAGAGCCTGCTCCCCGGGTTGACGTCGATCATGTCACCCTGTATCAGAGCCGTCTGTCACCGGCCGGACCGACGTACGCCGCGCTGGCGCGTGCTACCCTGACGTAATGCCGACCATGGCCATTCTCGCGGCATACGGAATCGGATCGATGCCGTTTGCCTGGTTGCTCGCCCGCCGATTCGGCGCGACCGATCTGCGACGCATCGGAAGCGGCAATGTCGGCGCCGCCAACGTGTTTCGCGCCTCTGGAGCGACTGCCGGCGTTCTCGTGGCTGTCCTTGATGTCGCCAAGGGTGCGGCCAGTGTGGTTCTGGCCGATCGCCTGGGAGCCGGCCCTGGCACCGCCGCCGCGGCCGGGATGGCAGCCATCGTCGGCCACATCTATCCGGTGTGGCTGCATTTTCGCGGCGGCAAGGGCGTCGCCACCGCTTGTGGGGTGTTTGCAGTGCTCACTCCCGCCGCCATGGCTCCCGCACTGGCAGTCTTCGTCACCACGGTCTGGCTGACCAAGTACGTTTCGCTCGGTTCAGTCCTGGCGACGCTGGCGCTTCCGCCGATTGCCTACGCGATGGGCAGTTCGGTCCCGGTCTTCGCCGCCGCATGCGGTGCGTCTGCACTCATCGTCTTTCGACACCGCGCGAACGTCGTTCGGCTGCGTGCGGGCACGGAGCGACGATTCGGGGCCCGCGCGTGATGCGGACCATTGCGGTGCTTGGCGCGGGCAGCTGGGGGACGGCGATGGCCGTGCACCTGGCTCGGCAGGGACACCAGGTCTGGCTCTGGGGACGCGATCTGGGATTGATCGACGAACTGCGTCTGCGGAGGGCGAACGCGGTCTACCTGCCTGACGTGACGTTGCCTCGTGGTGTCTCGGTCACCGCTGCGCTCGAAGAAGCGCTGCACGACGCCGATCTCATCGTCTCGGCGGTTCCGTCCCATGGGTGCCGCGCAGTAGTCCGGTCGGCGGCGCCTTACCTCAAAAGGGGAGCGACCATCGTCACCGCGACGAAAGGGATCGAGGCGGACACGCTCTGTCGTCTTTCGGAAGTCATCGCGAACGAGGTCGGCCCCGCGCATCCTGTCGTCGCGCTGTCGGGTCCGAGCTTCGCGATCGAGGTCGCGCAGGAACTGCCGACCGTGGTCGTCGTCGCCTCGTCAGACGCCAGAGCGACCGATTTGGTCCAGACCGAGTTTCGGGGTCCATACTTCCGGTTGTACGGAAGCGACGATGTCGTGGGGGTCGAGATCGGTGGCGCGCTCAAGAACGTCATCGCTATTGCTGCAGGCGTGGTCGAAGGTCTCGGCCTCGGTCACAACGCTCTGGCGGCCCTCATTACCAGAGGGCTTGCCGAGGTGACGAGGCTCGCCTGTGCTCTCGGCGGGAGGCGCGAAACGCTGTCCGGGTTGAGTGGGTTGGGAGACCTGGTTCTCACCTGTACTGGCGGACCGAGTCGCAATCGCCACGTTGGAGTCGAGCTGGCACGCGGGCGTGAGCTGGACGAGATACTCGCCAGCATGAAGATGATCGCGGAAGGGGTGCGGACGACAGGAGCGGCTCTTGCCCTCGGGGCGCGGCACGGCGTCGAGCTTCCGATTGCGACGCAGATGGCCGAGGTGCTGGCCGGTCAGGTCGACGTGCGGTCCGCACTCGACGCGCTCATGCTCCGGCGGCAGAGAGCGGAAGCGGAGGGGGAACAACGGATTGGGTAATTGGGTAATCGGTAATTGGGTAATTGATTGGGAGATTGAGGAAGCCCGGTAATTTGATAGTCTGGTACTCGGGTGCTCATGGACCATCACGCTGGACAGGCTCTCAGGGTCGCGGTCGCGCGAACGTTACTCGTCGCCGGTGTGGGCCTGTTGCTCGTTGGCGCCACGAGTGTCGGGTTGGGCCTCTTCCAGGCGTCGGAGGGGTCCGGCATCGCGCAGGGGTTGGTGTGGGCGTTCGTCGGCGCGGTGTTGACCGCATTCAGCCAGCTCGTTCCTCCCCCGACCTGGCACACCTAGCTCCCAGATCCGAGTCCCGTGTCCTTTTTCGGCCGCATCCGCGAAAGTCTCGCTCGTACCAAGCAGGAGATCGTCAGCCGCTTCGACGAGATTGTTGGCCGGGCTGACGAGCCTGCGAGCCGGTCGCGCCCTGTCGACGTCGAGACGATCGATGCCCTCGAAGAGCTGCTGATTTCCGCCGACGTGGGCGTCGCCGGGACGGCTCGCATCATCGACGCCGTCAAGGAGAGGTGGTCGCGGACGTCCAGCCTGCGCGATCTGGTCAAGGACGAGATCCGCGCCATATTCGCAGCGGTCGATCGGCGGGTCACGGTGACAGCGCGGCCCGAGGTCATCCTCATCGTGGGCGTCAACGGCACGGGCAAGACGACAACCGTGGGCAAGCTGGCCAACCTGCTCAGGAACGAGGGCGCGAAGCCGTTGATTTGCGCCGCCGATACGTTTCGCGCCGCGGCCGTCGAGCAGCTTGAGATTTGGGCCCGACGTGCCGGAGTGGACATGGTGAGGGCCCGGGAAGGGGCCGATCCGGCAGCGGTCGTCTTCGATGCCATTTCGTCGGGGAAAGCAAGGAACCTGGATCCGGTTCTCGTGGACACGGCCGGCCGCCTCCACACGCGCGTGAACTTGATGAACGAGCTGGAGAAGATCCGACGCATCGCGGCGCGAGAGGTGCCCGGCGCACCTCAGGAGGTCCTGCTGGTGCTCGACGCCACGGTCGGACAGAACGGGCTGACGCAGGCGCGGGAGTTCATGAATGCCGCCGGCGTCACCGGAATCGTGCTCACGAAGCTCGACGGAACGGCGAAGGGCGGAGTCGCTGTCGCGATTGCGAACGATTTGAAGGTCCCGATTCGGTACGTGGGCGTCGGTGAGAGCATCGACGATCTGGTGCCGTTCTCGGTTGATGAGTACGTGAACGGACTGTTCGAGGAGAAGTGGTGACCGAGACCGACTACATGGACCGCGCCCTGTTTCTGGCTGCGCGCGGGCGTGGACGGACGAGTCCGAACCCGATGGTCGGGGCGGTCGTGGTGTCGCCGGACGGCGTGATCGTCGGCCAGGGCTTTCACGAGCGGGCCGGCGAACCGCATGCGGAAGTCAGAGCGCTCGGCGCGGCCGGCGCGCTCGCTCGCGGCGCGACGCTGTATTGCACGCTCGAGCCCTGCTGCCACCAGGGCCGCACGGGGCCTTGCGCCCCGCGGATTGTCGAAGCCGGCATCGTCCGCGTCGTGGCGGCGACCGTGGATCCTGATCCGCGGGTGGACGGTCGGGGTGTCAGCTATCTGCGGGCGCAAGGCGTGGACGTAGCGGTTGGCCTCCGCGAGTCGAGCGCCGTCCGGCTCAACGAGGGGTTCTTCACGCTGATGAGGCAGGGACGGCCCTTCGTCGTGTTGAAGGCGGCCGTGAGCCAGGATCGCTGCATGGCCGGACGACCAGGTGAGCGGATGATGCTGACCTCGGAGGCCGCCAATCGGCACGCGCACGCCGTTCGCGCGGAGATTGACGCGATCGGCGTGGGTGTGGGGACGATCCTTGCCGACGATCCGTTGCTGACCGCTCGCGGCGTCTATCGGGAGACTCCGCTCGTGCGCGTCGTCTTCGATCGCCGACTTCGGACGCCCGCGGCTTCCCGCGTGCTCTCGACAGGCGCAGCGGGGCCTGTCATTATCGTGACGGAAGCGGCCGCCGCGGCGCGCGCGGAGCTGCGCGGACCTCTCGAAGAGCGGGGCGCGCAGATTGAAGTGGCGCGCGACGGTTCGTTTGCAGCCGCGCTCGAGCGGCTGGCTGCCCGCCAGGTCGGCTCGTTGCTGCTCGAAGGGGGAGCGGCCATGCACGCGGCGGCGTGGGATGCGGGTCTCGTCGACTATGTGCGCCTGTACGTGACGCCGCACACGATCGGTCGGGAGGGACTGAAGCTGCTCGAGGGAAGAAGGTTCGAAACGGAGACGTTGATCGATCGCCAGGTCGTGTCGCTCGGTCCTGACGTGCTGATTGAGGGCTATGTTCACCGGTCTTGTTGAAGCCGTCGGCGAGCTCGTCGAACGCACGCCCATCGGCGGAGGGTTCCGGCTGCGCGTGGCCTCGCCGCTTGCCGCCGAGCTGTCGCCGGGCGACAGCCTTGCGGTCAACGGCGTCTGCCTGACCGTGACAGCTGTGGGCCACGACGATTTTCAAGCCGAGATCGGACCCGAAACCTCGCGCATTACGACGCTGGGGACGATTGGCCACGGCAGCGTGGTGAATCTCGAGCGTCCCCTGCGCGCCGACGGCCGCCTCGGCGGACACTTCGTCCAGGGTCATGTTGACGAAGTCGGTCATCTGGAGGCGCTGCGGGCCGATGCCGACTTTCACTGGGCCACCGTGAGCTTCTCCTCCAGGCTGGCGCCGTTCCTGGTTCATCGCGGCTCGATTGCCGTGGACGGAATCAGCCTGACGATTGCCGGGCTGGCAGACGATCGATTCGACGTCCAGGTCGTGCCGTTCACGATGTCGCACACGAACCTGGGCCGCGCGGCGCCCGGCGCGGCCGTGAACATCGAGGCCGATATCGTGGGCAAGTACGTGGCGCGGGCCGCCGAGCTCGCAGGTTTGACGATGAAAGCCGTCCATCGAGGGGAAGTCGCACACCAACACCAGGTATGAAGAGAACGAAGACACGCATCAAGATCGCGAAGGGCGCACGCAGGCGCACGAGCCCGTTCGCCCGCGTCGAGGACGCCGTCGAGGCATATCGCTCCGGGAAGATCATCATCGTCGTCGACGACGAGTCCCGGGAGAACGAGGGCGATCTGACGATTGCGGCAGAACGGGTTACCCCGGAGGCGATCAACTTTCTCGCGCGGTACGGCCGTGGGCTGATCTGTCTGTCGATGACGGCCGAGCGGCTCGACGAACTGGAGATCCCCCTGCTCGTCCGCGACAACACGTCGCGCTTCGAGACGGCCTTTTGCACGCCCATCGATGCCATCGGGCGCACGACCACCGGCATCTCGGCCTACGACCGGGCGGCCACCGTCCTGGCAGCGATCGATCCGGCGTCTCGGCCCGGTGATTTTGCACGGCCCGGGCACGTCCAGCCTCTGCGGGCTCAGCCGGGGGGGGTCCTCGTTCGGGCTGGTCAGACCGAGGCGGCCGTCGATCTTTCGCGGATCGCCGGCCTGTATCCCGCCGGTGTCATCTGCGAAATCATGAACGAGGACGGCACGATGGCGCGCGTCCCGGAGCTGGCGCGATTCGCGCGCAGACACGGGCTGTTGATGATCACGATCGCGGATCTGATCAAGTACCGCATGCTGACCGAGTCGCTCGTCAAGCGGGTCAGCAGCGCCAGGCTGCCAACCGAGTACGGGAAGTTTCGGGTGCACGTGTTCGAGAATCAGGTCGACCGTCTGACTCATACCGCCCTTGTCTGCGGTGACGTGGGCGACGGCGAGGACGTGCTGGTTCGAGTTCATTCCCAGTGCCTGACCGGCGACGTGTTTCACTCCGCTCGTTGTGACTGCGGGCCGCAGCTCGATGCCGCCATGCGGCGAATCGCTGCGGAGGGTCGCGGGATTCTCCTCTACCTCAGTCAGGAAGGCCGCGGGATCGGGCTCGCGAACAAGATTCGCGCATACGAGCTGCAGGACGAAGGATTCGACACGGTGGAAGCGAACGAGCGCCTCGGATTCAAGCCCGATCAGCGCGACTACGGCATGGGCGTGCAGATCCTGCGCGAGCTCGGCGTGCGCTCGATGCGCCTCCTCAGCAACAACCCTCGCAAGCTCGTCGGTGTGCAGGGCTACGGGTTGAGCGTCTCGGAGTGGTTGCCGCTCGAGATTCCGGCCTCTGACTCGACCCGGCGATACCTCAAGACGAAGAAGGACAAGCTCGGACACAAGCTGTCGAGCGTCTAGTCGTATCTGAACAGGTACTGCAGCTTGGCGAAGGCCGCACGGTTCGTGCGCTGCAGATCGCCGGTGGGAAAGAGATCCTTGTTCAGCTGGTACCCTTCGCGGTAGTGGTCGTCGTACCCGACAAAGAACACCGTGCCGCCATTGACTCGATAGGTAAACAGGAGGTTGAGATCGAGCGTGTTGTCGAACGTATTGTGCTGCGTGATATTGCGGATCAGGAACCGCTCCGTGAACTGATAGGTCGTCTGAGTGCGAAAGATCTTCACGTCGAACACCTCGACACCCGTGCGTGGTTCCACGAACCGACTGGTGTTCACCGTGATCTGGGCCTGCAGCCGAGACGAGGGCCGAAGCGTCACGTTCGTGTTCCACGCCGTCCCTGAGCCGAGGAACGGGTTGGTGACGTACCGGATCTGATCGCCGGTGCTGTAGCTGCCGCTGAACGAGACCCGTCTGCTCGTGTTGACGCTGCCGCCGAAGGTTATGCGTTTCTTCTGGAAATCGATGCCATTGAATCGCTCCATGCCCTGGTCGTAGTCCCAGTTCGCCCGGACGTTCTTGGCGAACTGCACGCTGACGCCGGGACTCACGCCCTGTTCCTGCAGTACGGCTTCGTAGTCCCAGAGCCAGTTCGCGTTGAGTGCGGGGCCCCAGTCGACGATCCAGCCTTCCGGGTACCAACGGTACGACACCTCGGCTCGCGTCCCACGCTGGTCGGTCCGGCGCACGAAGCCGACCTCAGTGCCAAAGTCGGGATCGACCATGTGCGACTGGCTGCGGTAGCCGAAGCGTCCGCCTTCCTTGGCGAATACCACCTCGGCGAGTTCGCCGGTGTGGTCCACGCCCTGCAGATCGTGTTCGCGCGTGGTAAAGGCCTTGTAAGAAAGCCGGTGGTCTCGACCGATCTGCCAGCGACCGTCGAAGCCGCCGAGCCGGCTGTAGCTGTCGAGGAACTCCCGATCGGTGAACAACACGCCGACGTGCGACCCGGAGTAGTCGTAGCGCACGCGTCCCAGAATCGTCTGGGCCGTTTGGCCGAAGGCCGCCTCGCCGGGGGTCACCGATTTCCCAGGCGACTCGTCGTCAGCGAGCAGGAAGCTGATCGACGTCTGCCCGAGCTTCCCGGCCACCTTGGCCCCGTAGCGCGGATCGACGATGGTCCGCGTATGAAGGATCGTCGCGCCGCCGGGGCTCGGGACGTTGTAGATCTCCCGGCCTTCCAGGAAGAACGGCCGCAGCTCCGGATACTGGACCGGGAACCGCTGGTTGACTTCGATCTGCTGGCGATCCGACTCGATCTGCGAGAAGTCGGGATTGAACGTGAAGTCGAAGACGAGATTCGTCGTGATCCCGTACTTGAAATTGACGCCGGCTTCTTTGACGTCCTGCGTCACGTACTCGCCCGTCGTACGGTTCAGATTCCCGACGCCAATCGCGGTCACCGTCGGCATGACTTCAAAATTCCTGGCCGTCGACAGATCCCGTATGCCGTCGATTGCACCCATCTGGCGAAGGAACCCCAGCACGTCGCGCGAGATGGGCGACCAGTGGACAGTCTCGTTCTTCGTTCGAATCTCGCGCTCGATCTGAAATCCCCAGCGGTGGCTTTCGCCTTGACCTTTCGGCGGATAGCGCAGGCTCTTGAAGGGAATGGCTATCTCCGCGGTCCAGCCATCGTCGACGAGCTCGCCGGCGGAGGTGAAGAGGGTGTTCCACGACGTGTCGCCACCACCGCTGCTGCCGCCTGAAGTTCCCGCGCTCAGCAACGCGTCCCGCTGGACGCCGTAGCCGTTGACCGTAAAGGCGTACGCACGCTGCTGATCGAGAAAAGGATCGATGTAGAACGTGACGGTGTCGTCGTTGTCCGTCTGATCGCGATCGACGCGGTTGGCCCGAATGAGCGACGGATCGGAGTAGTGGACGTAGATGCCGAAGTACAGTCGCTCGTCGTCATAAGCGACGTGGATTTCGGTTTGTTCCGTTGCGGGCGCGCCTTCGACCGGTCGCTCCTGCACGAACCGGTCGATGCCCCGCGAGGCGCCCCATATCGGATCGTCCAGCCGTCCGTCCACGGTGGGGGGCTGCGGGGCGCGCACGGCGGTGACGGTGGGGCGTCCTGATCCGGCGCCCGCTGATGTGGTGGCCGGACGATCCGGCTCGGGCGTCTGAGCGTCGGAAAGGGACGGGACGAGGCAGATGACCGCCGCCGCACACAGCCGCAGCGCCCTCGCCATTGCGGTGTAGGTTACACCTGTCTCACGTTGTTTGCCCCAGGTTTCGTCGAAACGTCCGTTGACACTTCAGAGTTGGGTCGGCTACGATAAGCGTTTGCGCCAGAGCAGGTTAGCGGTCCATGTTTGATTCCCTCAGCACACGTCTGCAGGATGTGTTCAAGACCCTTCGCGGGCAGGGCCGCCTGACGGAGGAGACGGTCGAGGCAGCGCTGCGCGAGATTCGACTGGCGCTCCTCGAGGCCGACGTCAACTTCAAGGTCGTCAAGGCTTTCATCGATCGAGTCCGCGACCGGGCGATGGGCCAGGACGTGCTGCGGAGCCTGTCGCCATCCCAGCAGGTCGTGAAAATCGTTCGCGACGAGATGCTGGCCCTCTTCGGCGACGCCGAAGGAGGGCTGCAGGCATCGACGAGCCGCCCGCGCGTCATCCTGTTGCTGGGGCTGCAGGGCGCCGGCAAGACGACGACGGCGGGGAAGCTGGGGACGTGGCTGCGCAAGCAGGGGCGTCATCCGCTGCTCGTTTCCACGGACGTCAAGCGGCCGGCGGCCATCGAACAGCTGAACATCGTTGGACGGCAGGCCGGGTTGCGGGTGCACGATCCGGCCGATGAGATGGACCCGGTGGTTCGTGCCCGTGGGGCAGTCGCGGAGGCGCGGAACCTGGGGTTCGATGCCGTGATCGTCGACACGGCGGGGCGACTGCATATCGACGACGAACTGATGACCGAGCTCGTCGCGATCAAGGACGCCACAGACCCTTCGGATCGATTGTTCGTCGCGGACGCGATGACGGGCCAGGACGCCATCAAGAGCGCCGGCGAGTTCAACCACCGGGTTGGCGTCACGGGCGTCGTTTTGACGAAGCTGGATGGCGACGCGCGTGGTGGCGCGGCGCTGTCGGTGGTCTCGGTGGTCGGCGTCCCGATCGCGTTCGTGGGCAGCGGCGAACGGCTCGAGGATCTCGAGCCGTTCCGCCCGGACCGGGTAGTGTCGCGTGTGCTCGGCATGGGTGACGTCCTGTCGTTGATCGAGAAAGCCGAGGCGGCCATCGACCAGGAAGACGCGGAGCGGCTGGAAGAGAAGATTCGCTCCAACGACTTCACGCTCGAGGACTTCCGCGATCAGCTCAAAACGATCAAGAAGATGGGACCGATCGAGCAGATCCTCGGGATGTTGCCTGGGATGGGGAACATCAAGGCGCTGGCGGACAACAAGCCGGATGAGGGCCAGATTGCGCGTGTCGAGGCGATCATCAACTCGATGACGCCGGACGAGCGACGCCGCCAGCACATCATCAACGGCAGCCGCCGGAAGCGCATTGCGAAGGGCAGCGGGACGTCGGTCGAAGAAGTGAACCGGCTGCTGAAGCAGTTCGTGCAGATGCAGAAGATGTTGAAATCGCTCGGCGGAATGGCGGGGCTGGCCGGCGGCAAGAAGGGGCGCCGTCACGCGATGCAGATGCTGAGGGGAAGACGGTAGCGCAGGAAAATTGCAGGATTGCAGGATTGCAGAATTGCAGAAAGTTAAATTGCAGAGAGTTAAATTGCAGGAAGTGGATTGCAGATAGTGGATTGCAGGAAGTGGATTGCAGAAAGTGATTGCAGAAAGTGAATTGCAGAATGCATTCCCCCAACTCAATCGAGAGGCTTCGATTCGTTCCTTTCTGCAACCTGCCCTTTCGCCCTTTCGCTCTTTCGCTCTTTCGCCCTTTTTCCCTTTTACCCTTTTGCAATTCTGCAATTCTGCAATTTCATGTGTGGAGAAAAAGATGGTCGCTATCCGTTTGCGTCGGGCTGGTTCTAAGAAACGTCCGTTCTTTCGCGTGGTCGTGACCGATTCCCGCGCGGCGCGCGACAGCAGCTTCGTGGAGATTCTTGGGCACTACAATCCGCGGACCAGGCCGGCCGTCGTCGAGGTCGACCGGGAACGGATCGACTTCTGGTTGAAGAGGGGCGCGCGGCCGTCCGATACCGTCCGCACGCTCATCGCGCGGCACCTGACGGCCAAACCTGCCGCCGAAGCGGCGGCGGGCCAGTAGGCGATGGGCGCCACCGGCGAACAGGTGGGCGTCAAGGCGGTCGTCGAGGTCGCGGCGCGCGCCTTGACGGACCGCCCGGATGACGTCCGGGTCGTCGAGACCCAACAGCGGGGAACGACGCTCGTCGAGCTCTATGTGGCCCCAGGCGATTTGGGGAAGGTGATAGGCCGGCAGGGACGAACGGCCGCGGCGCTTCGGACGCTGGCCGCGTCGGCGGCGGAACATGCCGGCAAAACGGTCACGCTGGAGATTCGGGAGGGCAAGCCGTAACGGAGCCGGTCGGCATGCAGGCCATGTTGAAGTGGGAAGAGATGGCGGCGGTCGGGTACATCGCCCGGGCTCACGGTAACCGCGGCCAGGTCATCGTGAACCTCGAGACCGATTTTCCCGACGAGAGATTTCGACCGGGCGCCGAGCTGTTCGTCTCGCGGGATGGATCGCTCCAGGCGCTGACATTGACCAGCGTGCGATTTCAACAGGACCGGCCGGTGATTGGAATTGCCGGTGTCGAGACCATGAACCAGGCCGAAGCTCTCGCCGGTCAGGAACTGAGGGTGCCGGTCGATCGGCTGACGCGACTGCCGGCCGGTACGTTCTATCGACACGATCTGATCGGTTGCCGCGTGGAGACGTCGACCGGGGAACTGGTCGGAACGGTATCGAACGTCGAGGGGAGCGTGACTGGCAGCCGGCTGGTTGTCGCCGGGGCGAGCGGGGAGCTGCTGATTCCGCTGGCCACGGCGATTTGTACCAGGATCGATCCTGCGGCGAAGCGGATCGTCATCGACCCGCCAGAGGGGTTGTTGGAGTTGAATCGGGCAATTGGATGATCGGGTAATCGATTGGTGCATTGGCCTCAATCGCCCAATCAATTACCCGATTACCCGATTACCCGATTACCCAATTCGAGAGAGTCATGACCTTCGATATCGTCACGATCTTTCCGGCGATGTTCGAGCCGGCGCTGGCTGTCGGCGTCATCGGTCGGGCCATCGAACGCGGGGTGCTCGACGTCAAGGTCAGAGATCTTCGGGATTTCACGACGGATCGTCACCGAGTCGTCGATGACGTCCCGTTTGGCGGTGGCCCGGGCATGGTACTCAAGGTCGACCCGATCTTCCGCGCCCTCGATCGAATCGAGGCGGAGCGCGGGAGTGCGACGAGCGTCGTGCTGACCTCGCCGCAGGGGCCGCGATTGACCCAGGCAGCCGCACGCCGGTTGAGTCGCTTGTCCCATCTGGTGATTCTGTGCGGGCGGTACGAAGGCGTCGACGAGCGCGTTCGAGAACGGGTGACCGAAGAGCTGTCCATCGGTGATTACGTCCTGACGGGGGGCGAACTGCCGGCGCTCGTCATCCTCGACGCGGTCGCACGGCTCGTGCCGGGCGTCGTGGGCGATCAGCAGTCGGTGTCCGAGGACTCGTTCAGTCGCGGTCTGCTGGACTTTCCGCAGTATACGCGGCCGGCGAAATTGGATTGGTCCGGCGGAACGACCGAACCCGAGGCACTGTCGGTACCGGACGTCCTGTTGTCCGGCAATCACGGGGAGATTCGCCGGTGGCGGAAGCGCGCGGCTGTGGCGAGGACGCTCGAACGCAGGCCCGATCTGCTGGCCGGTGCGACGCTGGATGAGGAAGAACAGGAGCTGCTGCGCGAGATCGTCGCGCGGCGGGCCAAACAATGACGCAGGTCCAGCCGGCCTGCTGAGGAGTACCTATGAGCGCGATTGAGCTAGTCGAGAAGTCGCAGTTGACCGAGCGGCCGCCGATGCGATCGGGAGACACGGTCCGCGTGCACGTCAGAGTGCGCGAAGGCGACAAGGAACGGATCCAGATCTTCGAAGGCGTGGTCATCGGACAGCATCGTGGCGGTACGCGCGCCTCCTTCACGGTCAGGAAGGTGTCGTTCGGGCAGGGTGTCGAGCGTATTTTTCCGCTTCACTCGCCGACCATCCAGAAGGTCGAAGTCGTGCGCTCGGCCAAAGTCCGTCGCGCGAAGCTGTACTACCTGCGCGATCTCAAGGGCAAGGCGGCGCGCATGAAAGACAGCGCGAAGGCACAGTAGTCGGGTTCGATCGGGCGTTCAGCCTTTCCATGGTCCGCGTCCCCGCCATGCGCACGCTCGAGAACTCGCTGCGGCGCGTCGGGTTCGTGCACGTGGCCGGCGTCGACGAAGTGGGGCGCGGCTGCCTCGCCGGTCCCGTCGTCGCGGCGGCCGTGGTGCTCGATCCGCAGCGTCACGTGCCTGGCGTGTCAGACTCGAAGATGGTGCCGGCCCAAGAGCGAGAACGGCTCTTCGATCGCATCGTGGATTGCGCCGTTACATGGGCCGTCGCCGTCGCTGAGCCGGCCGAGATCGATCGCATCAACATCCACCAGGCGTCGCTGCGCGTGATGCAGCGCGCCGTGCTGACCCTCATCCCGCTGCCGGACATCGTGCTCGTCGATGCCTTCCGGGTCCCTGATCTCCCGATGGCGCAGCGCGGCGTGCTGCACGGAGATCGTCGCTGTTCCGCCATCGCGGCGGCGTCGATCGTCGCGAAGGTCACGCGCGACCGGCTGATGCTCGATCTGCACGGTCGAGATCCGCGGTACGGCTTCGATCGCCACAAAGGCTACGCGACCGCCGATCACCTCAGCGCCGTGGCGCGGTTCGGTTACTCGGACGCGCACCGACGCTCGTTCCGCCCCGCGACGCTGTTTGATACGATTGACTGATGGTGGCTGTCGTCGGTCGATTGGACAGGTTCACAGAGTCTTCCCGCCGCACGAGCAGGATCGATCGGACGAGGATACGAATCTGATTCGCCGCCTGTCCTGGGTCGCATTCTTTCTCGAGGTCGGCCTGCTGCTCGTCATCCTGCCGTGGTCCGAGTTCTGGGACCACAACTACTTCGCCGTGACGCTGCCGCCGGTCCGCTCGATTGTGACCAACAACTTCGTTCGCGGCGGCGTGACGGGGCTCGGGGTGGTCAATCTCGTGATCGGGGTGGCTGAGCTCGCGCTCGTGATCACGACCCGCGATCGCCGACCGCGTGACAGCGGCGCGGAATGAATATGTCGAGGCCGCTTCCGTTGTGTTGTGCCTGGTGACCGATCGACGTCGGCTCACCCCTGAAGCGCCGTTCGACGTCGCCCGGCGACGCCTCCTCGATCAGGCTCGCTGGGCCGCGGCCTCACGCGTCGACCTCATCCAGGTGCGCGAGCGCGATCTGGAGGCCGCGCCACTGGCTGCCCTGGTGACGGACCTGCTTCTCGTCTGCGCGGGTTCGGGAACACGCGTCGTGGTCAACGACCGGCTGGACGTCGCTCTCGCGTGCGGCGCCCAGGGGGTCCATCTGCGGCACGATTCGGTGCCCGCTGGTCGGGTTCGCTCGATTGTGCCGCCCGGATTTCTGATTGGCCGCTCGGTGCACAGCGCGGCCGAGGCGGCTCAGGCGGGTCCCGTGGACTACCTGATCGCCGGGACCGTGTACCCGACGCCCTCCAAGCCGACGATTCCCACGATCGGGTTGCGCGGTCTCGCCGAAATCGTGCAGGCGGCGACCGTTCCGGTGCTGGCCATCGGGGGCCTCACGGCCGACGGGCTGGACGCCGTCGCGGCGACCGGGGCTGCAGGGGTTGCCGGTATCGGGCTGTTCATCGACTGGTTTGACACGCACGAAGCGGCTTCCTAACATGAAGCGAACGAAGGGCCATGAGGGATCAACCGTCGGACGATTTTGGACGCAGATTGAAACAGGCGCGGGAGCATCGCGGCGTCTCCCTGCGGCAGATTTCGAGTGCCACGAAGATCGGCGTGAGCGCGCTGGAGGCACTCGAGCGCAATGACTTCTCGCGTCTGCCGGGCGGCATCTTCAGCCGCGCCTTCGTGCGGTCGTATGCCGTCGAAGTTGGCCTCGATCCGGATGAGACGGTCCAGGAATTCCTCGAGCAGCAGCCGACCGGGTCAGCCGCTCCGGCACACCCGGCTTTGCTGCAGCCCGAGGACCACGACGCGGTCGAAAGCGAGCGCCTGACGGCCGCGACCTTCGTCCGGCTGATCGCGATGAGCCTGCCGCTGATCGTCGCGATCTTGTATTTCAGCAGCACCGGCCGGCCCGCTTCCACCCATGTCCCGGAAGCCGTCTTGCTCGCTGGAGCTTCGCATGAGGTGACGCAACAGGGTTCCGACGTTCCGGCGCCCGAAGCCACCTCGGGTCCCCTCCCCGTCGATCGTCTGACCGTGACCATCGCGGCCGTGAACGATTGTTGGGTAGCGGCATCGGTCGACGGCGACCGCGCGATTGAACGTCTGATGCGGCGCGGCGAGCAGGAAACCCTCGAGGTCCGGCGCGAGCTCCTTCTGACGGCCGGCAACGCGGCCGGGCTCGCGATGACCGTCAACGGGGCGCCGCTCAGACGCCTGGGCGGATCCGGGCAGGTCGTGCGGGCACGGCTGGATCTGTCGAACTTCCGCGACTTCCTCGTCACCCCGTGAGCGGACCTTCTCCCCTGCTCGACTTCTTCCGGCGAGGCGAGGTCGCGCGCGACGTGCGTCTGCTGGCCGCGCAGGGCGGTCTCGCGCCCCGCGCGCACGAGCAGCTGGCGATCCTGACGCTCCTGTTGGAAGACAGTGATTCGGAAATCCGGGAAGCGGCCGACGCGACGCTGAAACGAATTCCGATCGAGGCCCTGCGGGCGTTTCTCGCCAGGCCGGACGTTCCTCACGATTTGCGCGAGTTCTTCGCCGCTCGCGGCGTGGCTCCCGGACCCTCGGCGAGCGACGATGACGAGCGGCCGCTCGTCGATACCACCGGACCGGAGTTCGACGTGCCCGATGACCGGGTTGAGCCCGATCGCGAGTCCGTCGTTCAAAAGCTGTCGAGAATGGGCTTCACCGAGCGTCTGAAGGCCGCCGTCAAGGGCACACGGGAAATGCGGGCCATCCTCGTTCGCGACCCCAACAAGATGATCTCGACAGCGGTCTTGAGCAGCCCGAAGGTGACCGAGCAGGAAGCCGCGGGCTTTGCCCGCATGGCCAGTGTCTCCGAAGACGTGCTGCGCGCCATCGGCAGCAACCGCGCCTGGATGAAGAATTACGCGGTCGTGCTCGGCTTGACCCGCAATCCCAAGACGCCGCTCGCCATGTCGTTGAACCTGCTGGCTCGCTTGCAGGACCGAGACGTCGCCGCCGTGTCCGTCGACCGGAACGTTCCGGAGCCGCTGCGGGTCGCCGCGAGGAAGAAAGTCCTCGCCAGCAGCGGCAGTCGATGAACTCCGTCGCCGCGGTTCTCGTTGCTGGCAGCGTCGCGTTGTCGGCGCCGCAGCTGCAGCTTCTTCGCCAGCCTGATGCGGTTTACGCCCCCACGCCTCAGAACGTCGTGGACGCCATGCTCAAGCTGGCTCGGGTCACATCGGCTGACGTCGTATACGACCTGGGTTCAGGCGATGGTCGTATCCCCATCTCAGCGGCGAGAGACTACGGCGCGCGCGGCGTCGGCATTGACATCGATCCGCTGAGGATCCGCGAGGCGAACGACAACCGCATCCGGGCCGGGGTCGGCGCCCTGGTCCACTTCGTCCAACAGGATCTGTTCCAAGCGAACATCGCCGAGGCGACCGTGGTGACCCTCTACCTGGGAACCCGCGTCAACCAGCAGCTCATCCCGAAATTGAAAGCCGAACTGAGGCCAGGCACGAGGATCGTGTCGCACCAGTTTCAGATGGGCGAGGCATGGCCCGCCGAGCAGTCGCAGGAGATCTACGGGCTGATGATCTACCTCTGGACCATCAAGTAGACCGGCAGTCGTCGCGTCGGACGGGTGGAGCCGTGAGAAGCCCCTGTAGGGTATCCTTTGCCGCGATGAAATCCTGTCAGTGCCTGCTGCTGGTGGCGGTCATTGGTCCGTGCCTGGTCGCCGTCGACGCGCGCCCGCAGGTGGTGATCGGGCAGGACGGAAAAGACGTCGTCTACCTCCCAACGCCGCCTCCACTCGTCGAAGCGATGCTCGACTTGGCGCGCGTCACGCCTCAAGACTACGTGGTCGATCTCGGTTCGGGTGACGGCCGCATCGTGATCGCGGCGGCTAAGCGCGGCGCCCGGTCTCTGGGCATTGAATACGATACCAATCTTGTCTCGATGTCCGAAGCCGACGCGGTGAGAGCCGGCGTGAACGACCGCGCGGCATTTGTCGAGGCCGATTTGTTCGAGGTCGATTTTTCACAGGCCTCTGTCGTCACGACGTTCCTGCTCTCCGAGGTGATGATCAGACTCCGGCCTCGACTCCTCGAACTCGCGCCGGGCAGCCGAATCGTGTCGAACTCCTTCACGATGGAGGAGTGGACAGCGGATGAGACGATCACGCTGGAGAACTGCACCACCTGGTGCACGGCGCATCTCTGGATTGTGCCGGCACGCGCAGCAGGCAGATGGAGAACGCCGGAAGGCGAGCTCACTCTCCAGCAGCAGTTTCAGATGGTATCGGGCTCGCTGGTCTCCCGTGGCGTATCCACGCCGGTGGCCACCGGTCGGCTTCGTGGCGATCAGATCACGTTCACCGTCGGTCCCGCGCGCTACAACGGTCGAGTGAGCGGACAGCTCATGGAAGGCACCGTCACCGAGGCAGCCGGCACTCGAAACTGGAGTGCCGCGAAGGTCACGGACAATCCCGTCGGTCCCACCAGGTAGCCGCGCGCGGCTCAGGTCTGCAAATTCGTAATCAGATCAATTGGGGCGAATGTCGTCGAACTTTGTCTGCCAAACGGCAACTTTTTGTGGCCGAGGAGGAGCATTTTCCTGCTCTGAACCTGGCCGCGGAATTGCCAATGGTAAAGATAGGACTTTTATGAGACACAATGCCCAATTTCGCATTCTTGCATTGGAGCCGGACGCCGAGCGCGGTGAAAACCTCAAGCGGCTGGTCAAGGGACGCGTGGACGCCGAGGTGATCGTTGCGGCGTCGTTCACCAGCGCCATCGCCGCCCTCAACGGCCAGATTCCAGATCTGATCCTCACATCGGCGCTGGCGCACCCGGCCGACGACGAGCAGCTGTTGTCGCACGTGAGACAGCTCGGCGACGCCAGGGATCTGCCGATCCTGACCGTCCCGCCTGTCGTTCAGCTCGACGAACCGGAACCGAGTCGGGCGCCCTTCAGCTTCCTCAGGCGTCGGCGCGCGCCGGCCATTCCGCCGTACGATCCAGAGGTCGTCGGCCGGAGGATCGCCGAGGCCGTGGCTCGTGAACGCGCGCGACATCGCAACCGCGTTGACACTCCTCCGTGGGAGCGCAGCGCATCGTCAGACGGAGCCAATGGAGCGGTTCATCCGCAGCTGCCGCGCGAGGACGTCCGTTCCTTCACGCTGATTCGTCCGATGGGCAAACGGAGAGACCGTGCCCAGCGTTGGGCTCCAGCCGACGTTCCCTGGTTCAGCGGTGTGCAGACCCCTTCGGGGCTCAGGCTCGAGCTCCTGAACATTTCCAGGAGCGGTCTGCTGGTGGAGTCGCCGTCGAAGTTCATGCCGGACAGTCTGTCCGAGCTGCACCTGCTGGGATATGGACGGAACATCATTGTCCCCTCGCGCCTCGTCCGAAGCGAAGTGTCGGAAGTGAACAACCTGGGTGTCAAATACCGCACGGCCGTGGTATTCAACCACCGGCTCGATCTGATCCTCGAAAAGCACTATGGAGTTCCGCGATCGGAGTTTGCGACCCCGAGGGTGCTGACGGATCTCCTGACGCGAGCCTTGGACGCGTCGGAAGGGGGACAATTCGTAAAGGCTCGCGCGCTTTTCGAGGAGGGTCTCCGCGAATTGGTACCTGCGCGTGCGATTCAGATTATGTCCGTGCCCGCGCCTGTCGAGGAAGGTGAAGCCGTGTACTTCACGGTCCCAACCGACGACGCGTCACAGCCGATCCTGCAGGTGACTTTCGCGCCGGACTACGAGCCGGCGGAGGAGGAGCTGAGCCTCCTGAAAGCGGCGGCATCGGTGGCAGCCACTATGCTCAAGAGCGAGAGGCACCCCAAGATTGTCTTGAACAACGTTTGGTAACGTTTGGCAACGCGGCCTTCACCTGCCGAAGGCGGCGCAACGCATGATTTCCGATCGCTCCGATCGCGACAGCGTTACCAGCGATTCTTCCAGCTGCGCGATTCGGGCGACAATCGCCTTGCGGACACTCCGGGTTATGGGATTGCGCGTCAGTTCGAGCACGTAATGGTGCCCGTTCCAGGGCGGTTCGTCGAAGACTGGAACGAGCCACGCGAACGTCAGATTCACCCCGACGGTGATCCAGCCGTCCCCGGCGACGAGCGGGCGGCTCGGCGACGGTCGAGCGCCCTCGGTGGCCGCCTGCATGTCGCGTATGAGCGTCCTGATGAGGAACTCGGCGATCGCGCTGCCCCCTTCGAGCGATTCGCAGACGCCGCGGTCGTAGAGTTTCGTCTTGATGGCGGTGTAGGCGGCGCCGTTGACGAGAGCGTTCGGAACGACGACAAGACGCCGGAGATCGACGCCGCGCCGAGGCAACGCGTCCGCGAATGCCAGCTGGTTCAGACGTTCGAGATAAACGCGAGCTTCGTCGTCGATGAGGGCGGCCACGCTCCCGTCTCGAGCGAAGTCGGCGAGCTGGCGCCAGAGGCGACGCGTCGCCGACCGTGTCTTTCCGAGCAACGAGAATCGCGTGCGCGAGACGGCGTTCTGAACGACGGCGCGTCCCTCTGGCGTCTCCGCCCACTGCAGAAAGCGGCCGCGCGTGATACGGCCAGGGTAGACCAGCCGCCCACGAGCAAAGCGCACCCAGGTGGCCATTGGTGTCAGCAGTTCGAACCTGCAATACGAGGGAGCAAAAACGTAATCGCTGTCGCCCAAAAAGTCGCACGGGTACACCGTGCGCCGCGATTCAGCTGTCGGCTAGCGAACATCGTGCCGACGAGCGGCGCCTCAGCCGTGGAGTGGTGGCGCTTTCCTTGGTGCGTGGTGGCCGGCCGCGAGCGACAGGTCGATGAGGTGACCGACCCGGATGCCGGGTGCGAGCCGCTGCGCGCGCATCCAGTGCAATCCGGCGCTCACGGCGCACCCGCACTGCGAGCAGTCTGGATTGCCGCCAAAGAAGCACGGCTCGATCCGCGCCTGCAGATCGGCGGAGTAGTTCACCGAGACCCGTGCAAACGTGCATTGGGTCGGATCGGACGGAGGGTTCAGGAACGCTTCGACGGCGCCGTGAGGCAGAATCAACGCCGGATACTTCCATTTCAGCGCCGGCAGTTCCGTGACGAGCCGGTGACGGGACTCCGGGGTCAGGGTTTCGGCGCTCCGTTCACCTTTTTGCGGCGTGTAGATGCTCAGCCACACTCTCTCGATCTCCGGCCGATCCGTCCAGTAGGCCAGATACTCGTCGAGGTATCCGGGGCGGTCCATCATCTGATTGGTGATCACCCAGCTCACGTCGGCCTTGCGCCCCTTGAGGTTCTTCAGGATCCGATCATAGGTGGCTGGTGCGCGGCGTGCATCGTGTTCCCTCGGGAGGCCGTCGATTGACACCGCGACCCGCACCCGCGGGATCGCGTTCCACTCCACCGGGAACGGGACGACAGCGCTGGTCACCACCAGTGCATACACACCCCACCCGTTGATGATCGGCAGAATCCGGCTCAGTTCCTTGTGTCGCAGGAGCGGCTCACCGCCAACGAAGGACACCTGCACGGGGCGATGACGGCGCACCAGGTCGAGCACCCCCTCGACGAGCGCGTCTCCACGACGGTCGCGAAGCTGGCGCAACGTGACCCCGCCGCCGAGATGCATGTCATCGTAGGCGTAGCAGCCGGGACAGTGCAGCGGGCACTCGCGGGTGATCTCGATTGACAACAGGGGGCTGTACCCACGGAGCAGACGGCCCCAGGCAGAGACCAGCGTCCGCATCTTGACCGGTTGCCGGACGTCCCTCGCGTCGGTGCCGGTTCGGCGGTGACCGCCTTCAGGAACGTTCTCGTTCAATGGCGTCGCGCTCATCGCTCAGACTCCTCCTCCCGATGCGAGGGCGGGCGTCGGCTTCCGCTTCATCAACGCCAGGGCGAGCCTTCCCAGCAGCGTCGCAAGCCTGCGGTTCGTTCCGCGGACGGCGCTGTCAGCCGACAACCCATATCGCTTGTAGCGTGTCAGCAGCCCACGGCAGACGACCAAGTACGCCAGGAATTTCCTGGGCTGCGCCATCAAACCGAATCGCTGCGCCCGTTTCACGATGGACCTGATGCTGTAGAAATCCTTCCAGGCCCGTTCGATCCCGTTGAGAATCTGTTCGGCTGCGAGCCGCGGATGCTGATAGAGCACGCGGGGATGCTCGGGATCGAGCCAGTAGTCATAATCGGGCTTCAACAGCTTCAACGCGTTCTTGCCTTTTCGCATCTGATGAAAATCCACTGTCCCGGGCAGCGGTGTCATCGGGATGAATTGTGCGAGCGCGATGCCGCAATCACGCGAGAACCGGATGGTTTCGTCGAGCGTCTCCTTCGTATCCGACTCAATACCGAAGATAAACGAGCCCAGGATGTAGGGGAAGCCTTTCTGGCGAATGATTTCGAGTTTCTGCCCGAGCGCCGCGCCGCTGGCATTGAAGAGCTTGCGCGTGGCTTGCAATCCTTCCTGGGTGATCGTTTCGATACCGATCAGCGCACCGGCTATGCGTGCTTGCTTCATGGCCTCGAGGAACTCGGGATCCTCCGCCACCTCCATCGTGATCTGCGTACAGAAGTGCATATCCCGCGGCACCTCCGTGGCCAGACGTCTGAGAAGCGTGAGACGTTCGTCACGCCCCAGTCTGGCGCGCTGACTCAGCTCGGGGGATCGGGTCTGCGCGATATCTTCGAGTGTATACGGATAGAAGTTGTCGTCAGCGAACATGACGAGCCGAAAACCGGCGCGATACAGGTACTGAGCTTCGGCCAGGATGGCGTCAGTGGCACGCACCCTCGGGACGCGTCCATCCTGGACCCACACCGAACAGAACGAGCACGACTTCGGGCAGCCACGAACCGTCTGGATGGACGCGATCAGATATCGATCCAGTGGCATGACGTCCCAGCGTGCCGGTGTAAACGACTCTCCGGACACCCGGCCGCCGCTGTAGGTCTGTCGGAGTCTCCCGTCTGCGTGGTCGGCGAGCAGGTCCTTCCAGACGATCTCGCCATCGCCGGTCACGACGGCATCGCCGTGCCGAAGGGCTTCCTCGGGGAAGATGGAGGAGTGGGGACCGCCGAAAACCACGGTGGCGCCACGCCGGCTGGCCTCGCGCCCCAGAGCGTACCCGTGAATGGCGTTGAAGGTGTGGATGCTGATGCCGACCAGATCGCCCCTTCGGACATCATCGAACGGGAACTCGTCGACGGCCTGATCGACAACCCGCAGGCGTTCGACAACCCCGCCCTTGGGCGTCGCCGCCGCGAGCACGGGCAAAGCCCGCGGCGTGATGAAGGAGAAGCCGATTCGTTCGGCGGCTGGAGCGGGGTTGGCCAGAAAGACATTGAACGAACGCGCCATCGAACGCCTCCACGATATTACGCAGACGCCCTACCGGGGTTCCCACGCGCGAAGATAGGCATGCTAGCACGGCTCAGTTTCCAAATTCTCGACTTCATCCCTTCGGTTTCTTTGGTGTTGTGCCCTTTCGCCCTTTCAGGCGCCCCGGTTCGCTTCGAGCCCATTCCGACCGCATCTGCGACAGCCCATCCATGTAGACCGCGGCCCGCTCGCGCTCCTCCTCGCTGGCCATCGATTTGAGCAGGTCGAGCGCTTTTGCGAGATCGCGCTGAATCGTCCGGCGCGTGGTTTCGTAGTACAGCCGTTTGATCTCCGCGTGCTTATCGTCGGGCGTGAGCATCCTCAACATCACGCCTGATTCCTTCGGAGCTGCCCGCGGAACACGTCGAGGGGAAGCGTGTTGATCACGTTTTCGCCGGTGAGCCAGGCCCGCCGGGCCACGAGCACCCCCCACCGGAGCCAGCGAAGGGCGCTTCGCGAGTGTGCGTCGCTCGAGACGACAAGGCGGGCGCCCCGTTCCTTGGCGAGCCTGGCGTGAACGTCGCTCAGATCGAGCCGGTTGACCTGGCAGTTGATTTCGAGAGCGACACCGCGGGCCCCGGCCGCGTCGATGACCGCGGCGACGTCAAACGGGTAGGGCTGGCGGCGCAGCAGCAGCCGTCCAGTGGGATGACCGAGCACGTCGACATACGGGTTCTCGAGGGCACGCAGGAGACGGTCGGTCATCTGCCGATGGTCCTGATTGAAGCCGGAGTGCACCGAGGCAACGACCAAATCGAGGGCCGCGAGACAGTCGTCGGCGAGATCGAGGGAGCCGTCGGGCTTGATATCGCATTCGACCCCGGCAAGGAGCCTGATGCCGATACCCTGGGCGTCGATGCTGCGGATGCGCGCCGCATGCGCGAGAGTGCGTCGCTCGTCCATGCCGTTGGCCATCGCGAGCGACTTGCTGTGATCGGTGACGGCGATGTACTCAAGTCCCGCCTCGCGGGCGGCCCCCGCCATGGCCAGCACGTTCTCCTTCCCGTCGGTTTCGGTCGTGTGCATGTGCAGGTCGCCGCGCAGATCGGTCAGGTTGAGAAGGCGGGGCAGGGCCCGGGCCTGAGCCGCGTCGATCTCCCCGCGCATTTCCCGCAGTTCCGGCGCAATCCAGTCCAGACCGAGGGCTGCGTAGACATCTTCCTCCCGCTCGCCCGCGACTGGCGCGGTGTCATCGCCTGCGCGGAACAGCCCGTACTCGTTCAGTTTGAACCCGAGGCCGATGGCGCGATCGCGAAGCGCGATGTTGTGGGCCTTTGAGCCGGTGAAGTACTGAAGGGCCGCTCCGCGACTTTCCGGCGCGACCAGTCGCAAGTCCGCCTGGAATCCGCCGCGGATCAGCACGCTCGATTTCGTGTCCCCACGGCCCGTCACCCGTTCGACCAGAGGATGCGCGACGAAATGGTCCATCAACGACACGTCTGCGCCAGCGGCCAGCAGATCGATATCGCCGCACGTCTCGCATCCTCGACGCAGGCTGCCGACCGGCGTTACGGTTGCCCCCGGCGCGTGAGCCCGCAGGTAGTCGACGAGCGTCGTCGCGACTTCGTCGGTCTCCGGCAGCAGGTGTCGGCCCGCGTGCTGTCGACGTTCCTCGAGCGCGCGCAGAATGAGCGCTTCCTTCTTCGCGCCCATTCCACGCAACGATCGCACTCGACCGTCGATGGCGGCGCGCTCGAGGTCGTCCAACGTGCGAATACCGAGATCACGGTAGAGCGCCGCTACCGTCTTGGGCCCCACTCCCTGGAGGGCGAGCAGATCGAGGACCGTCGAGGGGAGCTCGGCGAGCAAATCTCGATGGAATGCCGCATCTCCCGTGTCCGCGATCTCCCGGATTCTCGCGGCCAGGTCCTTGCCAATCCCCGGAATCTCGCGGAGGCTCGCCTCGTCGAGGGTGGCGAGCTGGTGCGGGTGGTTGGCGGCGATCTCGGCGCCGTTCCGGTAGGCGCGAATCTTGAACGGGTTGTCGCTCTTGATCTCGAGCAGGTCTGCGATTTCCCCGAGGATCCGGGCGACCTCCAGATTATCCAAGCTGCAGTCCGCCCATCTCGATGCGGTAGTCGAGTACGCGGGCCCCTCCGGCCGCCAGCGCCGATGCCACGGCCCGGCTGGCCGACGGGGGCCCATAACAGAAGAGGCATCCACCGCCGCCGGCTCCACAGACCTTGGCGGCAGTCGCGCCAGCGGCTCTCGCGCGCCCGATGAGGTCCTCGATGGTGGGTGTCGAGACGCCTGGCGCGAGGCGCTTGCGATTGTCCCATTCGGTAGCAATCTGGCGGCCGACCTCGTCCCAGTTTCCGCGCTCGAGCGCCGCGCGCATCGCCAGCGCCGTGTCGCGGATTCGCTCGAAGCAGTCGAAGATCATCCGGTCTCCGTCGATGTGCCGTTTGGTAATCTCCCAGTTGTTCGTGCCCGACTGGCGTGGCTCGCCGGTGTACGCGAGGACAATGCGCTGCTCGAGCTCGCGACGATCGACATCGAGCGGCACGCGGCGGATGCCGTCCGCGCGAAGCTCGATCGCCGCGATACCTCCGTACATGGCCGGCCGGTAATCCTGAACGCCGGTCGGGACCCGGATGGTCTGGCACTCGATGTTCATCGCGATTTCGAGGAGATCGTCGGGATTCATCGACGCGCCGGTCAAGCGCGCCAGCGCGCCGCACAGCGCGATGGTCAGGGCCGACGAGCCGGCGATGCCCGCACCGGCAGGCGAGTCGGCACGAGTGGTGACGGTGGCGGCTCCCATCTGGTAGTGGCGGGCCACACGCGCCAAGAGCGGTAGCGGACCGTCAGGGTCCAATTCGGACCAGTGAGAGGCGTGAACCTCGCGTCCGGTATCGACCGACCGCAGCTCGATGTCGTGGGTCTGGCGCGGATCGACGACGACCTGAGCTCGCAGGCTGATCGCGGCATTGAGCGTTGCGGCATCCTCGTGAAACAGATAGAGGGGCCAGATGTCGATGGTGCCGCCGGCGAGGTCGATTCGCGTCGGCGCAGAAGCCGAGATGCGCATGGGCGGCAATTATAGACTCCGCTCCCGCGCGGGCTATCGGGCCTTCCGGCTGTAAAATCGATGGCGCGATGTCCCCGAGTGCCTTGAGACGTCAGATGGGCCAGCTGCTGATCGCGGGATTCGACGGCCACCACCTGCCCGTCGAATTGCGGTCGCTCGCCCGCGAGTTCAGCCTCGGCGGCGTGATTCTCTTCGCCCGCAACGTGGCGGAACCGGAACAGGTCGCCGAGCTGTGCTACGAGGCCGCCCGGCTCGATCCGGAGCTGCCGCTCTGGGTCAGCGTGGACCAGGAGGGCGGTCGGGTTGCGCGACTCAAGGCGCCCTTCACGGAGTGGCCCGCCATGGCCACGCTCGGACGCAGCGGAGACGTGCAGCTGGCCGAGCGGTTTGCGCGAGCCCTGGCGTCGGAGCTGAAGGCAGTGGGTGTGACGCTGGACTACGCGCCGGTCCTCGACATTCATACCAACCGCGACAACCCGGTCATCGGCGATCGGGCCCTGTCCGAGAAGGCTGAGGAAGTCGCCCGGCTCGGGGCGGCAATCGTCAGCGCCTTGCAGGAGGAGGGGATTGCGGCGTGCGGTAAGCACTTTCCCGGTCACGGAGACACGCGGACCGACTCGCACGTCGAGCTGCCGCTCGTCGAACACTCCATCGAGCGTCTGCGCGGCGTCGAGCTGGTCCCGTTTCGGGCGGCCATCGATGCCGGCGTGGCCACGATGATGACGGCGCATGTGTTCATGCCGGCTCTCGACGAAGCCCGCCCGGCTACGCTGTCGAGTCGCGTCGTCACGGAGCTGCTCCGAGGCGAGCTTGGCTTCGATGGTGTCATCCTGAGTGACGATCTCGAGATGAAAGCGATTGCCAGCACCTATGCCATCCCGCAGGCGGCCGTTCTGGCTGTCGGCGCCGGATGCGACGCGGTGCTGGTCTGCAGCGGCGACCACAGCGCTCAGGCGGCCGCCCTCGAGGCGCTGATCCACGCTCTCGAACAAAACGAGCTGAAAACGGCGCGGGTCGAGGACGCGCTTGCCCGCAACCGTCGTGCGAAGCAGCGCTTTCTGGCAGCTCCGGCCAGGCCGCGGCCTCTGGATGGGCGCGCGTTACGGCAGTGTCTGGGTCGCGACGAGCATCGCGCCATCGCCGACGAGATGGCGCGGTTTCTGTGATGCTGAAGCCTCGCGCTCTCGAAACCGGGAGCCGCCTCGCCCTCGTCGCCCCAGCGAGTTCGTTCCGGCAAGCCGAGTTCGAAGAGGGTGCAGCCGAAATTCGCCGGCTGGGTTTCGTCCCGGTATACGACGAGTCGGTCTTCGCCCGACGTGGCTACGTGGCCGGCGATGCGGCGCGGCGTGCCGACGCCATTCGCCGAGCGCTCGACGATCCTTCAATCGCAGGCATCGTCGGCGTCCGCGGCGGATTCGGCAGCGCGCACCTTCTGCCGCTGCTCGACCGGGATGCCTTTCGGCGCGGCCGGAAGCCGTTCGTCGGTTACAGCGACCTGACGACCCTGCTGACGTTTCTGACGGTCGCGTGCGAGATGGTCGCGTTTCACGGCCCGACCGTCGCAGGACGTTTGAGCCGTGGCGCAGCCGGTTACGATCGGAAGTCATTTCTCGATGCACTCTGTCGGGCCGCGCCCGCAGGCGAGCTCGCGCCGCCGAACGTGGAGACGATTGTCGAGGGAGAAGCGAGCGGGAGGTTGTTCGGTGGCACGCTGAGCCTGCTGCTCGCCTCGTTGGGCACCCCGTTTGCCTTTTCTCCTCCAGCTGGTCACGTTCTGTTTCTGGACGAAGTGGGAGAACGCCCGTACCGCCTCGATCGGATGGTGACTCAGCTTCGTCAGTCTGGATTGCTCGCTCGGGCGGCCGCCGTCGTGATCGGCGAACTGCCGCAGTGCGACGAGCCGAACAGCGATCTGACCGCTCGCGCGGTTGTCGCCGATCTGCTCAGCGACTTCCCTGGCCCCGTCCTCATCGGTTTCCCGTCTGGCCATACAACCGGACCGGCGATGACGCTGCCGCTTGGGGTCGACTGCCGGGTCATCGCCGGCGGAGAACCGAAACTCATCATCGAAGAGGCGGCTGTTGAGTAAGCGCGTTCATATCATCGGCATCTGCGGAACCGCCACCGCCACGCTGGCGGCGCTGCTCAAACGCAAAGGCCTGGATGTCCGCGGCTCCGATCAGGATGTCTATCCTCCGATGAGCGATTTTCTCGCCGTCGAAGGCATTCCAGCGCTGAGCGGATACCGTGCCGATCACATTACCGACGACCTCGATCTCGTCATTGTGGGGAACGCTATTTCTCGCGGCAACATCGAGCTCGAGGAGGTGCTCGATCGAAAAGTGCGATACTGCTCGTTGCCGGAGGCTATCAGGGAGCACTTCCTCTGGGGCGCGCATTCGATCGTCATCGCCGGCACGCACGGCAAGACGACGACGACAGCGTTGACCGGATGGGTGCTCACCGCGGGCGGCGCCGATCCGAGCGTGCTGGTTGGAGGCATAGCCCGTAATTTCGGCGAGCACGGTTCCAGTTACCGGGTGGGCAAGGGTCGCGATTTCGTCATAGAAGGCGACGAGTACGACAGCGCCTTCTTCGACAAGACGGCGAAGTTCCTCAAGTACCTTCCAGACATCGCGGTGATCAACAACGTCGAATTCGATCACGCAGATATCTACGCTGACCTCGAGTCGGTCACTCTCGCATTCCGGCGCCTCGTCAATCTCGTCCCGAGACGTGGTCTGCTTTTGCTGGGCGCAGACAGCGGGCGCGCCCGCGAATTGGCCGCAGCCGCCAGATCGCGCGTCGAGACATTTGGAACGTCCGAGGGGCTCGACTGGCAGGCCCACGACCTGGAGTCTGCCGCCGGGACCACCACGTTCAAGGTCAGGCGGCAGGGGGCCCCGTACGGGTCTTTTGTCATACCCCTCGTCGGCGCTCACAACGTGCGCAACGCGACGGCCGCCATCGCGGTGGCAGCCGCCGTCGGGATCGGGGCTGAGAGGGTCGCTGAAGGGCTGCGCCGGTTTGCGGGCGTGAAACGACGACTGGAAGTCGTCGGCGAGGCCGATGGCGTCACGATCTACGATGATTTCGCGCACCATCCGACGGCCGTGGCCGAAACGCTGTCGGGTCTGCGATCCGCCTACCCCGACAAACGTATCTGGGCTGTGTTCGAGCCTCGTTCAGCGTCCTCCTGCCGGCGAGTCTTCCAGGAGGCCTTCGCCGAGGCCTTCGGTCCGGCGAGTGAAGTACTCATCGCACCGGTTTACCGATCGACCCTCCCTGAGGCAGAACGGCTGTCCGTGCCGCAGCTCGTCCATGATCTCACCAGGCGTGGCCTGTCCGCGCGTGAGGCCGCATCCATCGACGATATCGTTGCGGAAATCGTCCGCGAGCACCGGTCCGGCGATCTGGTCGTGCTCATGTCCAATGGCGGGTTCGGAGGCATCCACAAGAAGTTGTTTCAGGCGCTCGTCGCCCCGGAGGGGCGGGAGCGGTGACGCCACAGGACCGTGCTGTCGCGTCGCCCGATTTCCATGTGGTGCCGGCAGGCGACTCGGCATTACTGGTGCAGCTGGACGACCGCCTCGATTCGGCCATCAACGACCTGGCGATCGCGATCGCGCGGGCAGTCAGGACGTCCGGATTTGCCGGCGTGCGCGATGTCACGTCCACGTATCGGTCCGTCGCCATTTACTTCGATCCGTTACGCACCGATTACAGCACGCTTGTCGACGGAGTCACTGCCGCCGCGGCGATCGCACCGCGGACGAGCCCGACGGTGTCGCAGCCCATTCGAGTGCCTGTCTGCTACGGAGGCGAGCTCGGGCCAGACCTAGACGCCGTAGCAGCATTTGCCGGCATCGGGCAAGACGAGGTGATTCGTCTGCACACGTCGCGCACCTATCGGGTGTTCATGCTGGGATTTCTCCCCGGTTTCACCTACATGGGCACCGTGGACGAACGCATCGCCGTTCCGCGGCTGGCCGATCCACGATCGAACGTCCAGGCCGGATCGGTGGGCATTGCCGGCTTTCAGACGGGTATTTACCCGGCATCGACACCGGGCGGATGGCGCATCGTGGGGCGAACACCGATCAAGCCCTTCGATCTTCACCGTGCCGAACCGTTCATGTTCAAGCCGGGTGACGCCGTGGAGTTTTACGCCATCAAGCCGGTTGAATACAGCCGATTCGAGTCTGCCTGTTGAATGGCTTCGATGCACGTCGTCACGCCAGGCATGCTCACGACGATCCAGGACACGGGTCGATGGGGATGGCAGAACTTCGGTGTGCCGGTCGCAGGGCCGATGGATCCACGTGCGCACCGACTCGCCAATGCCCTTGTCGGCAACGATGCGGGTGCGTCGACACTGGAAGTGACTCTCAGTGGTCCGGAGCTGGTTCTTGACGACGACCGGTTCGTCGCAGTGACAGGCGCCAACTTCGAAGTGACAGTTGATGGTGTCTCACGGGGCCTGAACACCTCGTTTCGGGTCTCGGCCGGTTTGAAGCTTCGCTTTGGCGTCCGCCGCTCTGGTACTCGCAGTTATCTGGCGATCGAAGGAGGAATCGACGTTCCCTTGGTTTTCAACAGTCGGGCGACCCACCTTCCGAGTCGAGTGGGGGGCCTGGACGGTCGAGCGTTGCGTGCCGGTGATCGCCTGCCGCTGGGAAAGGGCGGTGCGCGTCGCCTGGCGTTCGGAAAAGGAACGACCGCGACGTTCCCGGAACCGCCGAAGAGCCGACCGACCGTGCGCGTTCTTCCCGGCCCGCAGCTCGGCCGGTTCAACGCCGAGGCCCTCGATGTGCTGCAGTCCGCCCCCTACGCCATTTCACCAAGCTCGAACCGGATGGGGTTCCGCCTGAACGGTCCACAGTTGATCCCCAAGGTTGAGACGGAGATGTTGTCCGACGCGACGACGATCGGCGCAGTACAGGTTCCGGCCTCGGGTCAACCGATTCTGCTCATGGCTGACCGGCAGACGACGGGCGGCTATCCGACGATCGCCACCGTGATCAGCGCCGATATCGGAATCGCGGGGCAGCTCGCTCCGGGCGACGAAATCGTATTTGTCGTGACCACGCTCCGCGAAGCGATTGCGGCGCTGATCGCCGAGGAGCGGGCGCTGATCGCGGTGGAGTCCCGACGTGACGGGTGACATCGATGCGATTGTCGCGCGGCTTCAGGACATCTTTGGCGATCGGGTGCACCTTCGCGCGCCGCTGGCGCCGCTGACCACGTTTCGCGTCGGCGGAAATGCGGACTGCCTGGTGGAAACACGAAGCGGCGACGAGATCGTAAGCGCTCTGGCGCTGGCGTCACGGGCGGGTGTGGCAGTCACGCTGCTCGGAGGCGGATCCAACGTTCTGGTGTCCGACGAAGGAGTCCGGGGACTGGTGATTCGCCCGCGCGGCGGTGAGGTTCGCCGCATCGACCGTTCGCACGTGCGAGCAGACGCCGCCGTGACGATCAACGGGCTCGTGCGCTGGACGATCAATCACGGTTGCGCTGGCCTTGAAGCGTGGGCCGGCACGCCGGGGACGGTCGGGGGCGGCATCCACGGCAACGCGCACTTCGGCGGTCGGCTGCTCGGCGACGTCGTCACCGAAGTGCGGCTGGCTGCCCTGGACGGAACGACGAGAGATGTTCCCGGCGAGGAAATGGGCTTCGCCTACGATCGCAGCCGTCTCCAGCATTCCGGAGAGATTCTGTTGTGGGCTGTCTTTCGGGTGTCCGACGGCGATCCCTCGGCACTCCGCCAGATGGCCCGTGAATCACTGGCGTTTCGGAAACGAACGCAGCCGCTCGACAGCCCGAGCGCCGGATGCATCTTCCAGAATCCCGACCGCGAGCGAGACACGGTGCCGGACGGCCTCCCATGGTCAGCGGGGGCGCTCGTGGACCTGGCGGGTCTCAAAGGCGCGTCGGTCGGCAAGGCTCGCGTCTCGACCACCCACGGCAACTTCATCGTGAACGAGGGCGGAGCCACGGCGAGAGACATCCACGCGCTCATCAACCGCTGTCGCGAGGCCGTCCGTGCACGCTTCGGAGTCGAACTGCGCGAAGAGATCGTCTATCTTGGCTCTTTCGGCGAGCGGTCAACAACCACCGGCCACTGACGATCAACGATTGGCGTCCAACAACATGTCTACACTGGTCATCGAAGGCGGCCACCGGCTCTCGGGGTCGGTGGACGTCGAAGGCAATAAGAACAGCGCGCTCCCGCTCCTGGCCGCCTGCCTGCTCACCACAGAAGAGTGCGTGCTCACCAATGTCCCGCGCATCAGCGACGTCGAGGTCATGGCTCGTCTGCTCATGGACCTCGGTGCGACGGTTCACGGGATCGGGACGACGACGCTGCGGGTTCGTTGCCCGGAGGTCAGCAAGGACGAACCGGACCCGACCCTTGTCGGTCGACTTCGCGGATCGGTCCTGCTCTTCGGTCCGCTGCTCGCACGGCGGGGACGCGCTTGCCTTGCGCCCCCCGGAGGCGACTTTCCGGCGCGTCGGACCATCGCGACTCACCTCGATGCGCTCAAGTCGATGGGCGCGCGAATGATCGCCCGTGAAGGACACGCGCTCGAGGCGCCAGACGGTCTCAAGCCGGCATCGATCTATCTGTACGAGGCCTCGGTCACCGGCACCGAGACGGCGCTGCTGGCCGCAGCGGCGGCGCCCGGCGTCTCGGAGATCCGTCACGCGGCCTGCGAGCCGCACGTTGCCGAGCTCTGTACGTTCCTGCAGCGGCTGGGAATCGAGATCACCGGGGGAGGAACCTCGACGATCCGCGTGCACGGCGGAGCGAAGTTGCACCGCGCCGAACACAGGCTATGCGGCGACTACATCGAAGCCGGCAGCTGGGCGGTCGTCGCCGCAGTCACCGGGGGGGATGTCGTTGTGAAGGGGGCGCGCCCGGAGGACATGGAGGTGGTTGCGGCGGTTCTCCGGCGGATGTCCATCTCATGTGCGCTCGACGGCGACACGTTCACAGTCGCGCCGTCGACGCCACAGGCGGCGGGTCGCATCACGACCGGACTCTGGCCGGGTTTCCCCAGCGACCTCGTGAGCCTCGTGACCGTGCTCGCCACCCAGGCGGCCGGCCCGACGCTCGTGCACGACTGGCTGTACGAACTGCGGTTGTTCGCGCTCGAACAGCTGAGCGGGATGGGCGCGGATCTGTTTCTGTGCGACCCCCATCGGATGATCGTCACGGGGCCCAAGCGGCTGCGCGGTCGTCCGCTCGACAGCCGCGATCTCCGGTCCGGCATGGCGCTCATCGCCGCGGCCCTTGCCGCGGATGGCGTGAGCCGTGTCGCCCCTCTCGAAACCGTCGAACGCGGGTACAGCCGGGTGGTGGATCGCCTGCGCGGCCTCGGTGCGAAGGTCGACAAGATCGACGGCGACTGAAGGGGTCCGCCTACTTGGTCGGAACCGGCTGCGGCGGCGGTGCCTCGACCGGCGGCGGCAATTCGACCGGCGGCAGGTCGGGAATCGGAAGCAACGAGTCGCGGCCCGCACGGAAGGCGCGGAGATCGGCTTCGTCCAGATCGAGCACGCGGATGATGTGCGGCGTCAGCGTCAGCACGATATCGCTCTGGTTCCTGGTGCGCTGCGTCCGCGCGAACAGCCGGCCGACGCCAGGGATGTCGCTGAGACCGGGAATGCCGTCGACGGTCTCTCGCTCGTCGTCGCGAATGAGTCCGGCCAGCATGTTGGTTTCGCCGTCGTGCAGGCGGATGATCGTGCTGATCTCGCGGTTGCCAAATGTCGGCAGATCGCCGAAACCGCTGCCTGACACGCTCGTCACGGCCACTTTCAGCGCCAGCGTGACGTCGTCATCGTGATGGGTGCGCGGCGTGATGTCGATGTTGACGCCGATGTTCTGATACGTGTACGCGGTGATCGGCTGCTGCGGCGTGCCTCCCGTGGCGATGGGCGCGAACGTCGTGGTCGGCACGGGTACCTGTTCGCCGAAGCGCGCCTGCGCGGTCGTCCCATCAGACGACCGAAGCTGGGGGTTGGCGAGCACCCGCGTGTTGACGTCGGTCTTGAGCAGACGATAGTAGAGGGACGGCAGGTTCGCGAGCAGGACGTCGGACTGTGACAGGTTGGTCAGCGCCTCGAGCGTCAGCGTTGGCGGCGTGATCCCGATCGATCCATCGATGCCTGTCGAACCCGGTGAGGCGATCTGCAGCCCGTAGTCGAGCAGCTTGGTCCGATCGACTTCGAGCAGCTCGACGTCGATGATGACCTCCGGACGCGCCTTGTCGATGGCCGCCACCAGCCGTCCGGCAGCGGCGACGCGTTCCGGCGTGTCTTTGATGCTGACGGCGTTGTTGGCGGTCAGCGCGGAGACACGCCGCGCGTCGAGGACGAGGCGCAGCAGATCCATCGTTTCCTTGAGGTCGGCGTTGCTCAGATAAAACGTCCGAACCACTTCCTCTTCGTATTCGCGACGCTTGGCCTGCGTGTCGGGGATGACGACGATCGTGTTCTGAGCCGTGACCCGATAGAACGTGCGGGTGATGTCGGCGACCGTGTTGAGAGCATCCTCGAGCGTGGCGTTTCGAAGGTCGACCGTAACCGGCATGTCCCGGAATGTGGAATCGAACACGATGCTGATATTCGCGAAGCGGGCGATCGCCGTGAAGACGTCGCGACTCCCGGCATCCCGGAAGATCAACGACGCCGGCATCTTGACGCCAGTCGGCAGGTCGAGCCCGGGCGGCGCGATCGAGCGCGAGCGGTCGATGAGCGTCTGCAGCTCGGTCTTTCCATCGGCCGGCACGGCCACCTTCGCGCGCAGCTTGGTACGCGTGGAGCGCAGCTCCTGGTCGACGTCGGGATTGGTGGGGTTGAGCTCCGCGGCCAGGCCGTATTCGACGAGCGCCTCTTCGTACTTGCCGAGCCCGGCCAGACGCCTGGCCTTGACGAGATGATCCTGGGACGCCCGCATCCGTGCCCGTTCAAGCCCCTGACGCGCGTTCGCGTTATCTGGTGACTCGCGCAGGGCTTGCGTATATTCGTTGACGGCGCGGTCGTAATCCAGTTGCCGCTCGGCGTCGAGCCCGCGCTGTAACGCCCCCGATGTCGCACACGCACCGAGGACGAGGGTGAAGAAGCAGGTCGCGGTCAGGATCCGCCAGGAGGCCGCGCAGCGCTCCGCCACGAGGCTTTCAGCCGACAACTTCGACACCGCGCGGAATCCGGAAATTGAACTGGTCATCCGCCAGACCCACGTTCTCCTTCAGGTTGGTAAAGGCGAACGTCGAGGAACCGCCCTGCGCGTCAATCGTCACGAGTCCCCGGATGGCGAGCGACGCCGGATCGACCACGAGGACGAGCCAATCGTATTCCGTTTGCTTCGATTTCGGTACGAGTTTCAACGCGAGGTTGCCCGTCGGCAGATCCGCGGGCAGATCTGTGTAAGAAGCGGCAAATTCGGCCACCAGTCGGCCCTTTCCGGCCAGAAACAACGCCGGCGTGGTCGCTGCCGCGTCGGGAGGCACGGGACTGACCATGACCTGCCTGTCTGCGGGAATGTAGAAGTACATCCTGGCGCCATCCGAGATGAACTGCTTCCGTTCCGGCGCATCGTAGTCCCACCGCATCTTGCCGGGCTTCTTGATCAAGACCTTGCCGCGCTCGGTGAGCTTTCGCTTCAACACGCCGCCCTGATAGGTGTGGACGAAGTCGGCTGAAAAGTCGGCAACGGCGTCGTATTTTCGTTGGAGGGCCTGCGCCAGCTCATCGGCAGTCGGTTCAGCCCCTCGGATAACCGATGCCGACAAAGCCACCCACGCGCCAAACGCGATGACTGCGAAGGTGCGACCTGCCACGAGGCAACGATAGCATGAGGCCTCGGTCCGGCTGAAAGTGGGGCGCGGCCTGCCGGATCCGACAAGCGAGAACTACCTGACCAGATAGCGCCGCTGGGGCGAAAAAATATTGGAAGCGTAAGCGGTTCGAATCGGGCGGCCGGCGGCGTCGAAGGCCGCGAAGCTGACGCCTCGCTCGACGATAAGCGTGTGTCGGCGGCCGACGATGACGTGACCGAATCCCATGCGCCGGATGGTATCCGCCGACAGCCACGATTCCATGCGGATGCGCACGGACACCTCGTCGAGGTCGAGCGAGCGCCTGAAGGGTCGATTCGATCCGAGGATGAAGGTCGGACGTCGACCCGATACGCCCGCAATCGCGATGTAGTCGCCGTCGGGCACGCTGACCGCCCCGCCGTCGCCAAGGGTGACAAGTGCCTCCCCGATGTCGGTCCAGTCGAGCGGCAGATCGCTCGTCGGCCTGAGGATGCACATCATGTAACGAGTGCCGGGGGGGAGTCCCTGAATCGCCTCCGCCAGAGATGGGGCTGTCACGCGGGGATCGGACTCGATCGTGAAGCGAGGACCGTACGCAGCAATGAGTGCCGAACGTGCCCGCTCGGTCACCGCGACGTCACGGCTGATGGCCAGGTTGTCGGCAACGAAGGCGGGAGCGTAGAGGATCAGAGGTGGCATTCGACTGTGAGCCACTTCCCGTGCCCTCTCCTTGGCGAAGTAACTCAGCCCGTTCTGCACCTGCCAGTTCAGGTCCGTCAACAGGACCGCGTGCCGATCGTCCAGTCCCTCGGTCATCGCGGCGATCACCTGTTCGGGACGATGGTCCTGACTTCGATCCAGCGCTGGGAAGTCGGTCCAGATGCGCGCCACCGCGTACAGGAGGGTGAGCGCCGTGGCAATGCGACGCTGATCGAACGCATCGCCGACAGCGACCAGCCCGCATACCGCCAGCAAAGCGACGATCAGGTGTGACGCGAGGTAAAACACGTGCGCGTCGCCGACGTTATAGCTGAAGGCGAAGAGAAAGAAGGCCAGATACGCCGTTGTCAGCAGCCCGGCACGGCGCCAATTCGTGCGGGCCAGGGCCAGCAGGCCCAGCCCCGCGGCAATCGGCGCCGGCCAGCCGAATTGCTGAAGAAGATCGAAGGCGTACATGCGAGCGTGATCGCTCAGCATCACGCGCGGAATCTCCCCAACCATGATCTCGCGCCAGTCTGCCTTTGTGACGTCGAACCAGAATTGACGGAACGCCTCGTTGAGAGTGGCGGGCGCACCTGGCTGGATCAAAAGCGTCTGAAAATTCCAGGCGTACTGAAGTGCTCCCAGCCCAGCGAAGGCGACCGCCACCGAGACCACCCGAGCGGTGAACAACGACCGCCAGCCGTCTGGTGCCGTGGAGGCCAGGAAGATGATCAGGGCTGGCGCCAGCAGGACCATCGAGAGGTGATGCCCGAAGCTGAGCGCGTAAACGGCGAGCATCAACGCGAGCCGAGCGAGTGTCGGCCGCCGCTCCCATCGCAGCGTGAGGAGCAACACCAGCGCCACGAACAGCAGGTGCAGCGCGTACACCTCGGCGATGACCGACTGGCTCCAGAACGTGTAAGAGCCGCCAAAGAGGAGCGCGGCCCCGATGGCGGCTCCAATCGAGCCGGTCAACTCGGCGGCGAGCAGTACCGTCACGGCGCAGGCGAGGGCGGCTTGTACAGTCGATACCAGGTTCAGCGCGCGAGCCGGGTCCCCCCCTATCGCCCGATGAAAGAGGGTGCCGATGGCGGAGTAAAGCGGGTAGCCGTCGCGGGGCGTGAGGAGAGCAATGCCGACCCTCGCCTGGAAGGACGGCGTATCACCAAGGTCCATGCCTGGCAGCATCGTCAACCGATACAGCGTCCACGTCACAATTCCCACGCTGACGGCGGCGACAAACAGCGGTCGGCGCATGACGCCTCGCTATCCGCGCTTGGCGGAGATGAACGCGCGAATTTCGGCCAGGGATCGGGTGTTCACGACGTGTCGGCGCTCGACCCAGCCGCGGCGGGCGGTCGTGACGCCCAGGTCCATCTGCATCTCGAGGAGCGTCGCGCGGTGGCTGTCGCTGTCGACGGCGACCATCGCCCCTGCGGCGATGGCCCGTCTTGCGAGCGCACCATCGAGATCGAGATGCGCCGGCGATCCGTCGATCTCCACGATCGTGCCGGTCTCCACCGCGACCGCGAAGAGCGCGTCGTAGTCCAGATCGTAACCTGGCTTGAACGGAACGAGACGATTCGTTGGATGAGTCACGAGGGCGACGAGCGGATGCTTCATGGCGGCCGTGTAGCGGCGCAGCAGGTCGTCCCGCGAGCTCCCTGCGTGCTCATGCAGGGACGCGAGCACGATGTCGAGTCGCTCGAGCACACGATCCGAGAAATCGAGTCGCCCGTCCGGCAGGATGTCCACTTCACACCCGTGAAGTATCGCGATGTCCGGGTAAAGCTCTCGCAGACGATCGATCTCTTCCGCTTGTCGTGCGATGGACTCGGTCGAGAGATTTCGTGTGGCAGCGGATCGCGGTGAATGATCGGTGATCGCCAGGTACTCGTAGCCGAGCTGCCGGCACATCTTGACCATGGCCTCGACGGTGTCCTTGCCGTCGCTGAATTCAGTGTGCATGTGCAGGTCGCCGCGAATGTCGCCTCTCAACAGAAGAGGGGGAAGGGCGCCCCGCGACGCGGCTTGAATTTCCTCGTCGCCGTCGCGAATCTCAGGCGGAATGAAGGGCAGCTTCAGCGCCGAGTAGATCTCTTCTTCCGTGGCGGCCGGTTGGACAGACCCATCCGGGTGTCTCAGGCCGTCCCGTCTCAGCTGCCAGCCGGCTCGACGGGCGTGCTCACGGAGGGCGGATACATGCGCCCTGGACCCCGTCGCCTGCAGCAGTTCAGCGCCGGCGTTGACTGGATCGGGAAGACGCACTCCAACCTGTATGCGATCCATCCGGAAGTACAACCGTCGGTCGCTGCGATACAGCGGACGCACCGCGTCCGGCATCCCCAGCAACGCAGCGATGGCGTCGTCAGGGCGAGCCGTCGCAGCGATCAGCTCGATGTCGCCTACGGTGTCCTGTCCGCGCCGCAGCGATCCTCCCGCGCAGGCCCACGCGACCCCGCTCACCGAGCGCAGGAGATCGAGAATCGGCCGCGTGAGCGCGACTGCCCGCCCCAGAGCGACCCGCGGTACCCCCCGCCGCAAATGAGGGAGGGCGCCTGCAATAGCCCGTTCGGTGGCCGGATCGAACAGCGTCAGCTCGCCGATCGCGTGGTCGGCGACCGCGGAGGCCAAGTCGGAAATCGAAGTGACCCCCAGCGCCGCATGGAGCTCGGCGAGTTGTTCGAGGTTCACGGCGCCCGATTCGAACAGCCAGCGCAGGTCCGCTGGAAGATCCGCGAGCGCTGATTCCATCAGTATCCAGGAGGCCGAATCGGAGAGATGGCGAAACAGCTCGAGTAGTTCGGCGTCCGGAGCCGGATCTTTCGGTGCGGCCAGAAAGCGGCCGAGTTGAGCCTCCGAGTGGACGCCGTGCGCCCGCGTAAAATCGGCCGCGCGTGTCAGGCGATCTCGTGAGGCGGCGTCTCCGCGGATCGCCGCGAGCAGGGCAAGCTGCCCCAGTACCTGAGGGAGGGACGCAACCGGGCGTGCAGAAGGATCTGGGAAAATCCCCGCTAGCCTTTCAGCGCCCCAGGCTCTGGGGGGGCCATCATTGGCGCTGGCTTGGTCTCGGTCGGTAGATTCGCGGCGAGCCACTCGCTGATTCCGCCTTTGAGCGCCAGCGCCCGATAGCCATGATGGATGAGTTCGGCAGCGACGTGCGAGCTGGCCAACTCGTTCGGATCGGAATCGTACACGACAATGTCCCGATCGCGCGGAAGCGAGCCGGTACCGTCCGGATAGCGGAGGGCACCCGGCAGACGCACGGTGCTGTGCTCGTACGGATACTTGAGCCGCGCGTCGACCACGACCGGTGGGCTTCCGCTGTCGAGGCGCTGCTTCAGATCTTCCTTGCTGATGCGTGGGACAGGCACGCCTGGTATTGTGATCGGCGCGCGCGGACGCTGTCAAATGCGCCCAATCAGTGCGTCATCGCATAAATCAACGTGTTGACCGCGAACGCGTAGCCCCTGGCGGCGAACTCCAGAAAGTAGTCTCGATCGTCGGTCTCGCGTTCGAATGCATCGCCGAAGTCGGTGTTGTGCGTCATCAGCACCATGATCCGGCCGTGCTCGTCGAAGATCGCTCGCACATGGGGCTCGGCGCTGTCATATCCGCGTTCAGAGGTGATACCGCCGCCCACCCAGAAGCCGATGGCGGGGACCTGGAGCTTTTCCTTGACGTCGTACAGGGTGTGAAACACTTCGTGGTCGAGCGGCAGCTCCACAATCGGGTGCTGCGCCGACGGAAGTGCCTTCGCGATCTCGCCAGCCCACACGTTCCACGCCCGCGTCCCCCAGAAGTCGTCGGCCCACATGAACCCGCCCTTCAGGAGGTAGGATCGCAGCGCGGCCGCCTCGTTGGCATCGAAGTACGCACCGCCCGGTTCGGTCATCATGATGAAGGGACACTTGTACAGCTCAGGATCGGTCAGGCGGATGATGATATGTCGGATCTCGCCGCGTTCGTCGCGGCTGATGGGGGTCGTCGTGAGCTCTGACAGACGGAACGACAGGTTGAGATCGGCGCGAGGGTAGTCGACGTCCCACCCGCCACCGTCGCCCCCGACCTGGTTTCGAAAGGAAATGCGGCAGAAGAGAAACTGGCCGGTGTAACTGCCCGCCGGTACGTACCGTACTGTCTGCCGGCCCCGTCCGAAGCCAAACTGCGCCCCCGCAGCTGACGCCAGCAGGATCACGAACAGGAGGGGCCCGGCCACGCGGAGGGCCGAACGGCGGGTCACGCGCCTAGTCTACGACGACACGGTCCGGTGTCCAACGCCCGTTCGAGACGATTGGAGCGAGGGTCGGCGATAATGCCCGAGTGGACCAATGTCTGTGGCGGCCCGTCGTGCCGATCCTGCTGCTGCTGATGGGAACTGATGTGGCGTGCCGGAGCGCAGGACCCGACGACGGGGCCGACCCGGCGATCGGGATCAGCGACCGGTTGGCTGTCGAACGTGCCCGAGCGATCGGAAACGTGCGTTACAACCTGTCGTTCTCCCTTCCCGCCTCGGTTTCGGATCCGATCGAGGGCCGCGTCACGATTCGTCTGACGGCTCGTGCCGGACGACAGCCGCTCGTACTCGACTTCGCACCAGGCGCCGAGAACCTCACGTTTCTTGCCGTCGGGGGCAAACCTTCGAAGTTCCGCACCGTCAACGGGCATATCGTGATTCCAGGCGAGGAAATAGTGGCCGGCGAGAACATCATCGATGTCGCTTTCCGCGCCGGTGATGCCGCCCTCAACCGCAATCCGGAGTTTCTCTACACGCTGTTCGTCCCCGCGCGCGCACACCTGACCTTTCCCTGCTTCGATCAGCCGGATCTTAAAGGGCGATTCACACTGGAACTGACCGGGCCAGCCGATTGGCAGGCAGTCGCCAACGGAGCCGAAGGGCTGCGTGATCTATCGGGCGGGCGCTTTCGCGTCCAGTATGCCGAAACGGAGCCGATTCCGACATACCTCTTTGCCTTCGCGGCAGGGAAGTTCCAGGTGGAGACGGCCACGCGGAACGAGCGCACCTACCGGATGTTTCATCGCGAAACCGACGCTGCCAAAGTGGCACGCAACCGCGACACGCTCTTCGAGCTGCACGCGCAGGCGCTCGACTGGCTCGAACGATATACGGCGCTTCCGTACCGGTTCGGGAAGTTCGATTTCGTGCTCGTCCCGTCGTTTCAGTTCACCGGGATGGAACATCCCGGCGCGATCTTCTACAACTCGTCGTCGTTGCTGCTCGAAGAATCGGCGACCGAGAACCAGATGCTGGCCCGGGCGAGCGTGATCGCGCACGAGACATCGCATATGTGGTTCGGCGATCTCGTCACGATGCGGTGGTTCGATGATGTGTGGACCAAAGAAGTCTTCGCCAACTTCATGGCGGCGAAGATCGTCAACCCGGCGTTTCCCAGCGTCAACCACGAGCTTCGGTTTCTGGTCGCCCACTACCCAGCCGCGTACTCGGTGGATCGGACGGAAGGCACACATCCGATCCGTCAACCACTGGCCAACTTGAACGAGGCTGGCGCGTTGTACGGTCCGATCATCTATCAGAAAGCGCCAATCGTGATGCGACAGCTGGAGCGGCTCATGGGTGCCGACCGCTTGCAGAGCGGGCTTCGCGCCTATCTCAAGCGGTTCCAGTTCGCGAACGCCACCTGGCCCGATCTCGTGGCGATTCTCGACGAGCTCACGGCCCTCGACGTCGCGGCATGGAGTCGGACCTGGGTCGACGAAGCGGGTCGTCCCGCCATCGCGACCGAACTCGAGGTTGATTCCGAGCGCAGGATTCAGCGGTTGGCGTTCGTCCAGCGCGATCAGCAGCAGGGCCGGTCGCTGACCTGGACGGAACAGATGGACGTGCTGATGGGAACGGCCGCCGACGCCCGGGCGATCCCGGTCGAACTTCGGAACACGCGCGCCGAGGTGCCGGCTGCCATTTCGTTGCCGCGGGTCGAGTTCGTACTGCCGACCGGGGGGGGCCTGGCCTATGGCGCGTTTGCGTTGGATGAGGCCAGCCGCACCTATCTTCTCCGCCATGTGGCAGACCTGACAGACCCCACAGCGCGCGGAGCTGCCTGGATCACCCTGTGGGACGAGATGCTGGACCGTCGAGTCCGCCCGGCGACGTTCGTGGACGCCGCACTGCGGGCCCTGCCCCGTGAACGGGTCGAACAGAACGTTCAGCTGCTCACCGGCTATCTCGCCGAAGCGTTCTGGACGTTCCTCTCCGATACGGAGCGAGCCGGCCGTGCGCCCGCGCTCGAGGCCGCCCTGCAAGCGGGCATCGCCCGCTCCCCATCCGCCAGCATGAAATCGACGTTTTTCTCTGCGTTCTACGCCGTCGTGACCACACCGGAAGGAATCGCCTTCCTCGAGCGGGTGTGGCGCAGGCAAGAGAAGATCCCCGGCTTGAGGCTCGCCGAGCCGGACGAAGCCACGATGGCGCTGGAGCTCGCCATCCGTGACGTGGCCGGTTCGTCCGCGATTCTCGAGGAACAGCTCGCGCGGTTCGAGAATCCCGATCGCAAGGCGCGGTTTGCGTTCGTGATGCCGGCGGTCTCCGATTCCCCGGCAGTGCGGGATACGTTCTTTGCGAGCCTTTCGGACGCGGCCAACCGGCGCCGTGAACCCTGGGTTGTCGAAGGCGTGCGTTATATGAACCACCCGCTGCGCGCCGCGGGATCGCTGAAGCATCTCCGGCCCGCCCTCGAACTTCTCCGAGACATTCAGCGAACCGGCGACATCTTCTTCCCGAAGAACTGGATGGACGCGACGCTGAGCGGTCACCGCACGCGCGCTGCGGCCGACCTGGTGCGGACGTTTCTTGCCGAGCAGAAGGAGTACCCGGTTCGACTGCGGCGGATCATCCTGCAGGCGGCCGACGACCTGTTCCGCGCGGCAGACATCGTCCGCACCACGTAGCCCGATTGCCGACGGCGCCTCTACGGCGCGATGGATTGCGCGGCGAGCCAACCGGACCGGCCATCAAGTCCGGCGCCAGGGTGCGTGCCCACGCCACAGAGGTAGAGGCTCCGGATGGGCGTGCCGTACTGCGCCCAGCCGAGAAGAGGACGCGCCAGGAAGAGCTGATCGAGCGCCAGTTCACCCTGGAAGATCTGGCCCTCGGTCAGCCCATGATCGCGCTCGAGGTCGAGAGGCGTGATGATCTGCCGGGCAACGATCGACCGCGCGAATCCGGGCGCGAATTGCTCGATCGTGCGGGTTGCGGCGTCGCCAAAGCGGTCGCGTTCGGTATCCCACGTGCTTCCTCGTAACACGTAGGGCGCAAACTGCACGTATGCCGACACCACATGATGCCCATGCGGCGCGAGCGAACGATCTAGGAGCGACGGGATGTTCAGCTCGATCCACGGCTCGTCCGAGGAGCGGCCGTATTTCGCGGCGTCGAATGCCCGCTCGAGGGCATCGATTCCGTGGCACAGCCTGACGCAGCCCGACAGCGCGGCTTCCTGTTGTGCAGGATCTCGAGCGGCCAGCCCCCTGAAGGCCGGCAACGACGATACGGCGTAGTTGATTTTGGCGAGCGTGCCGCGCATCCGGATGTGGCGAAGATTCTCGCTCACGTGCGCTGGCAGATGGCCCGGACCGACGAGTCCGAGCAGTGTCCGTCGAGGATCGAGGTTGGACACGATTCGTTGGGCGGTGATCTGCTCTCCTGTCGACAGCACGACGCCCGTGGCTGTGTCGTTCTCGACCACGATGCTCCGAACCTCGGCGCAAAGACGGATCCGTGCGCCCGCCTGCGTGGCCGCGGCCCCGAGAGCGTCGCTGACAACGCCGATGCCGCCGACGGCTGACCAGCCTGGCACAACGGGCCGGTCTTCTCCGGCGCCGAGCCACAAGAAGGCCGCCGCGCTTCCCGGCGATCGCGGACCGAGATGCTGACCCAGCAGACCCCCAGCTGCGATCGTCGCGACAAGCGGTTCGCTCTCGAACCACTCATGGACGAGATCCCCCACCGACATCGACAACCAGCGCAGCAGCCTGTGGGCGTCCGGCGCAGGAAGTCCACGAAACCGGCGGCCGAGTTTCAGCAGGTTGACGATGTGGCCGAGCCTTGGTCTGTCGAGTGAGGGCGGCTGAAACGAAAACGCCGACCGCAGGACGCTGGAGACAGCCGTGAGGCTCGCGAGGAACTCGGGATATCGGCGGGCGTCGGCCCGTGAGAAAGGCTCGATCTCCCGCGTCGTCCGTTCCGTGTCCATCCACAGGGTGAGCGCTCTGTCCCCGGCCGTGGGTGCGCAAACGATCGCTGCGGGACGGATGATTTGCAGGCCGTGGCGCTCGAGGTCCAGCGCTCGAACAATCGAGGGATCGAGGGCCGCCCGGTGGGCGAGCGTGGGGCAGCGGAAGCCTGGCGCGAGCTCCGAAGTGACCGCACAGCCGCCGACTTTCTCGGCGCGCTCGAGCACGAGCGGTCTGAGGCCAGTCTTTGCGAGGACAGCGGCCGCGACGAGCCCGTTGTGACCGCCGCCGATGATGATGACGTCTTCTGTTGGCATCGCTCGACGTCAGTGCCGAATCCCGAGAATCCGTCGGGCCGCGTTCCGGCCGGGCGCGCCCATGATCCCGCCTCCCGGATGCGTCGCCGATCCGCACATCCATAGGCCTCGAATTGGCGTCGTGTACTGGGCCCAGCCGGGAACCGGGCGCATGAAGAACAACTGGTCCAGCGACAGCTCACCCTGGAAGATATTGCCCTCGGTCAGCCCGAAATCCCGTTCGAGATCGAGCGGCGTCACCACCTGGCGATGGAGGATCAGGTTGCGGATTCCTGGGGCGTACTCGGCCAGGGTGTCGACGACTGTATCGCCGAACGCTTCGCGCTGGTCATCCCAGCTTCCGTTGGCGAGGAAGTAGGGAGCGTACTGCACGAAGCACGAGACGATGTGTTTTCCTGGCGGCGCCATCGTGGGATCGAGAAGTGTGGGGATGACCATGTCGATGTACGGTCGTCTCGAGAAGGCGCCGTACTTCGCATCGTCGTATGCGCGCTCCATGTAGTCCACGGTCGGAGAAATCGAGATCGCGCCGCGCAAGTGCGTGGTGCCCTTGGGAAACGATGCAAATTCTGGCAGCCCGTCGAGCGCGAGATTGACCTTGGCCGACGAACCGCGAAAGCGGTACCGCTTCACATCGTCGACAAATTCGACAGGAAGGTCTGCTGGACCCAGAAAGCCGAGGAATGTTCGGCGCGGATCCACGCTCGAGAGCACGATGTCGGCGTCGATGTCGGCCCCGTTGTCGAGCGTCACGCCGAGGGCGCGCTGATGGCGCGTGCGAATGCCCGCGACGGAGGCGCCCGTCCGGATCTCGACGCCGGCCTTGCGGGCGGCTGCGGCGATGGCGTTCGAGACCGCGCCGGTCCCGCCAACCGGGAGACCCCAGGAGCGGAAGACCCCATCGAGCTCGCCCATGTAATGGTGAAGCAGCACGTAGGCCGTACCAGGTGACCGGACGCCGAGAAACGTCCCGATGATGCCTGATGCCGACATGGTGGCCTTGAGCACGTCGGTTTCGAACCACTGATCGAGAAAATCGGCGGCGCTCATCGTCATGAGCTGCAATTGATTGCGGCGATTGGCCGGAGAGAGGTCGCGAAAGCGCTTGATCAGTCCTCCCAGCTTCAAGAGGTCGCGCGGGTTGCGCGCGGTCGGTTCCGGCGGGGTCATATCGAGGAGCGGCCTGACGAAGCGCGCCATCTCGACCATCGCCTGCCCGTAGCCGGCGTAGGCGTCGGCATCCCGTCTGGAGTGTCGGGCGATTTCCCGGTGTGTGACGGCGTGGTCGTCGACACGCCAGAGGTAGTTGCCGTCGGGCATTGGCGTGAAGGTGCCGTCGAGCGGTAGAATCTGAAGCCCGTGTCGCGTCAGGTCGAGCTCGCGGATGATCTCAGGCCGCAGGAGGGAGACGACGTACGAGCACACTGAGAAGCGAAAGCCGGGAATGACCTCCTCGGTCACCGCCGCGCCCCCGAGGATGTCCCGACGCTCCAGGACGAGCACTTTCCGACCGGCGCGTGCGAGGTAGGCGGCCGCCGTGAGCCCGTTGTGGCCGCCGCCGATTACGATGGCGTGGTATCGCATCAATTTCGCCAGGGCCTACTATAATTCGCCCGAGGGAGAAGACACATGAAGGCATCGCAGGTGTTGCGGCGGTCGTTGTTGACGCTTGGTTTGTTGTCGGTGGCCGTGACTGCCTTCGCACAGGCGGCGACCGAGACGTTCAAGCCGACGGTGGGTCAGGCGGGCAAGGACGTTGTGTGGGTACCGACCCCGCAGGCGCTTGTCGACAAGATGCTCGACATGGCGAAGGTCACCCCGCAGGATTACGTGATGGACCTGGGATCGGGAGACGGCCGAACGGTTATCACGGCGGCCAAGCGTGGAGCGACGGCCCAGGGCATCGAATACAACCCCGATATGGTCGCGCTCTCGGAGCGCAATGCGAAGGAAGCCGGCGTCACCGGCAAGGCCAGCTTCGCCAAAGCTGATCTGTTCCAGACCGATCTGTCGAAGGCGACAGTCATCACGATGTTCCTCCTGCCGGACATCAACTTGCGTCTGCGCCCGAAGATCCTCGACCTCAAGCCTGGAACGAGGATTGTGTCCAATACGTTCACCATGGACGATTGGGAGCCAGATCAGAGGGAGACAGTCGGCGGCGACTGCACCTCCTGGTGTACGGCGCTGTTCTGGTTGGTGCCGGCCAAAGTGCAGGGCAACTGGAAGATGCCGAACGGCACGTTGACGCTGACGCAGAAGTACCAGATGGTCACCGGGTCGCTGAACAACATGCCGATCACCGAGGGAAGGCTGGCCGGTGATCAGATCCGGTTCAGCGTGGGCGGCACGCAGTACACCGGGCGCGTCAATGGCAACACGATCGAGGGGACGAGCAGCGGCGCGGCCAGCGGATCGTGGCGCGCCACGAAGGGCTGACGGCTACTCACCCAGATAGGCTTCGCGAACACGGGGATCGTTCGCGATCCCCGTTGCGGAGCCTTCCAGAATCACCTCGCCGGTCTCGAGTACGTACCCCCGGTCGGAATGCTTGAGCGCGGCGCTGGCGTTTTGCTCGACGACCAGCAGCGTCGTGCCTTCCGCTTTGATTCGATCGATGGTGCTGAAAATCGTCTGACACACCAGAGGGGCGAGGCCGAGAGACGGCTCGTCGAGCAGCAGCAGTCGGGGTCGAGACATCAGCGCCCGCGCGATGGAGAGCATCTGTTGCTCGCCGCCCGAAAGCGTGCCCGCTGACTGCTTCATTCGCTCTTTCAGGCGCGGGAAGAGCGTGAATCCATGCTCGATGTCGTGTTTCACGGCCGCACGATCGGTTTTGAGATACGCCCCCATCTCGAGATTCTCGAGCACGGTCAGGTTGGCGAAAATCCCCCGTCCTTCGGGCGCCATGGAGATGCCCCGCGCCACGCGCCGATGGGCCGGAACCCCCGCCAGCTCTTCGCCTTCGAAGACGATGCGCCCGTGTTTTGGCGTCAGCAGGCCGGTGATCGCTCTGAGCGTGGTCGATTTGCCGGCACCGTTGGCGCCGATGAGCGTGACCACCTCGCCTGCGTTGACCGTCAGAGAAACGTTGCGAAGCGCATGGATCGCGCCGTAGAAGACGTCGATGTGTTCCAGGTGGAGCATGACGGCTCAGCTTCTCCCCGTCCCCATGATCATCCGCCTCCCAAATAGGCCTCGATGACCTTCGGGTTCTGCTGAATCTCGCGTGGAGACCCGAGGGCGATCGCTTCGCCGTAGTCGATGACCTGTATCGTTTCGCAGATGCCCATCACGACTTTCATGTTGTGCTCGACGAGCAGGATGGTGATCCGGAACTCGTCCCGCAGCCAGGCGATCAGGCGCATGAGGTCCTGAGCCTCCTGCGGGTTCATCCCCGCGGCCGGCTCATCGAGGAGCAGCAGCCGCGGCCCGGTGGCCAGGGCCCGCGCAATTTCGAGCCGCCGCTGACTCCCGTAGGGAAGGCTTGTCGCTGGCTTGTCGGCGACGCGGTCGAGGTCGAAGATTTTGAGGAGCTTCATCGCGCGCTCGAGCGTTTCCTGCTCCTCAGCGTGGTGACGGCCGGTGCCCAGCACAGCGTCCGCCAGAATCTGGCGAGTTCGCAAGTGGTGGGCCGCCAATACGTTTTCGACCACCGTCATGTCCGCGAACAGACGGATGTTCTGGAATGTCCGCGCGACGCCCCGCTTGGCGATCTCGTACGGTTTGCGTCCATCTATCCGCGCGCCGTCGAAATGGATCTCGCCCTCGGTCGGGCTGTACTGTCCCGTCAGCAGATTGAAGACCGTCGTCTTTCCAGCGCCGTTGGGCCCGATGAGCCCATACAGCGTCCCCGGGGCTATCTGTATGCCCAGGGCCTTGACGGCAGTGAGGCCGCCGAAGCGCTTTGTGAGATTCCGAACGTCAAGCAGCCACGAAACGGAGGACGAAGACGTCTCGATCACGTCTCAGACTCCTCCGGCGCCGGCGGTCTGCCGATTCCGAGGCCTCAGCCAGCTCAACGAAAACTCACGGCGTCCAAGCAGCCCCTGCGGCCTGAAGATCATGAACAGGACCAGCAGCAGCGCGTAGATGACCATTCGCAGCCCCGGAAACTGCTGATCGAACGTTCTGAGCGCCTCGGGCAGAATCGTCAACGTCGTGGCGCCGATGATGGCGCCCGTGATCGAGCCGATCCCGCCCAGCACAATCATCACGATGACTTCGATTGACTTGACGAAGTTGAGGTTCTGCGGATTGAGCGGGTTCGCAAAGAGCTGTCCGGACAGTCCCCCCGCAATGCCGGCGAGCGCGGCGCTGATCACGAAGGCGAGGACCTTGTACCGTGTCGTATTGATGCCCATCGCTTCGGCGGCGATCTCGTCGCCCCTGATGGCGGTGAGCGCGTGGCCGAACGTCGACACGGCGATGTTGCGAACGATGGCGATCGTCAGGATCGCCATGGCGAAGATCCAGAAGAAGTTCGTGATCGGAATCGCGTCGGTGAAGCCCGTGGCGCCTCCCACGGCTGGAATATTGAGGATCAACACGCGGATGATCTCGCCGAACCCGAGCGTGACGATGGCCAGATAATCGCCTTTGAGCCGCAGCGAGGGGATGCCGACAGCGAGACCGGCCGCGGCCGCCGTCACGGCGCCGGTCAGCAGGCTGAGGACCATCACGACCGAGGCGCCGAACCCGGCGTCGAGCGTCGAACCGACGAACGAGGCGATCCGGTTGCCGTAATAGACCGTCAAGTAAGTCGCCGCGTATCCGCCCACGGCCATGAACCCCGCGTGCCCGATGGAGAATTGACCGGCGAGGCCGTTGATGAGGTTGAGGCTCACGGCCAGCGTGATGTTGATCCCGATCAGGTTGACAATGCGCGCGTAATACGGGTTGATGAGAAAGTCGCCGAATCCGTACTCGAAGATGTAATTGACGCCGGCCAGAAGCGCCACGATGACAAGCGTGGCGAGCAGCTTGTTCGTCACGCTCATACGAGTCAGACCTTCTCCGGACCGGACGCACCCAGAATCCCGGCGGGCCGGACGAGCAGAATCAGAATGAGGACGGCAAATGCGACGGCGTCGCGATAGGTGGAGTAGGCCGTGGCGCTGAGCCCCGTCTCCATCAGGCCAATCAAGAGCCCGCCCAGCATCGCGCCCGGAATGCTGCCGATGCCCCCCAGGACGGCGGCCACGAAGGCTTTCAACCCCGTCATCAGGCCCATCAGCGGGTCGATTCTCGGAATTGCCAGCGCGACGAGGACGCCGGCCGCGGCGGCGAGCGCCGACCCCAGGGCAAAGGTGAACGCGATGATGAAATCGGTGTTGATCCCCATCAGCCTGGCGACAGAGAGGTTGTACGACGTCGCCCGCATCGCCTTGCCGATGCGTGTCCGCTGGACGATGAAGCGTAGGCCGAACATCATCAGGAGCGCCACGACGATGATGAGCAGATTCTGGTTGGTGATCTGCACGCCGCCCACTGAATAGATCTCCGAACGAACCATCTGCGGGAAGAAGCGCGGAGTGGCGCCGAACACCACCTGTCCGCCGTATTCGAGGAACAAAGATACGCCGATGGCTGTGATGAGCGACGTGAGCCGCGAATGATGCCGTACCGGCCTGTATGCCAGCCGCTCTATCAGGATGCCGATGCCGGCGCAGATCGCCATCGCGCCCGTCGTGACGACCACCGCTCCAAAGATGGAAGGATTCGTGTCCAGCTGGAGGGCGTTCGCCAGGAAGTAGCCCGCGAAGGCACCAAGCATGTACACGTCGCCGTGGGCGAAGTTGATGAGTCGAAGGACGCCGTACACCATCGTGTACCCGAGGGCGATGAGTGCGTAGATGGCGCCGAGCGAAAGGCCGTTGATGAGCTGCTGGAGGACGGTTTCCAATTAGTTCGGGTTAATCGTCGTCTTGTAGACGAACTTTACGTCGCCCTCGACGTAAGTGACCTCCTGGATGACCGCCGGCTTGTCGACGTTCCGCTTCTCGTTGATCTTCAGTCGGCCGGTCACGCCCTGGACATCGGCGGTGGCGAGCGCATCGCGCAGCCTGGGGCCGTCCGTCGAGCCGGCGCGCGTCAACGCGTCGGCGAGAACCTTGACCGAATCGTAGGCGAGCGCGGCGATCGCGTCGGGCTCGCGTTTGAACGTGCTCCGATAGGCCTTGACGAAATTCTGGACGACCGGATCCGGGTTGTCGCCGGAGTAGTGGTTCGAGATGAACGTGTTGTTCAACGCCTCACGACCGTTGCGGAGTGCGTCGCCGACCCAGCCATCGCCGCCCAGGATCGGCATCTTCATCCCGAGCTCGCGCGCCTGGCGCACGATGATTGCCGCCTCGGGATAGTAGCCGGTTGCAAACAGCACGTCGGGCTTCTGGCTGCGGACCTGCGTCAGAACGGCCTTGAAATCGGCGTCGCCGGTGCTGTAGCTCACCGGCTCCATGACGTCGCCTCCGAGCGCCGCAAAATGCTTGGAAATCGAATCGGTCAAGCCGACCGAATAGTCCTGCTGGATGTCTTTGAGAATGGCGACCCGTCGGGCCTTCAGATCGTTGAACGCGAACTTCGCGAGGACCTCGCCTTGAAACGGGTCGATGAAGCAGACCCGGAAGATGTAGTCGCCCACTTCGGTGACGCGTTCATTCGTCGACGACGGGCTGATCATCGGAATCTGATACTTCTGTGAGATCGGCGCCGCCGCCAGCGAACGCCGGCTCGCCACCTCGCCCAGGACCGCGACGACCTTGTCCTGGGTGACCAGCTTGGTGACGGCATTCGAGGCCTCTTCCGGCCGGCTCTGATCGTCTTCAACGAGAAGCCGAATACGGCGCCCGCCGAGCAGGCCCCCTGCGGCGTTGACCTCGTCGACGGCCAGCTCGGTTCCTTCACGCGACGATTGGCCGAAGGAGGCGCCGTCTCCTGTGAGCGAACCGTACATGCCGACGAGGATGTCTCCGGTGGTCGACTCGGGCCCACCTGTTCCGGGCCGTCGTTCGCACGCGATCGTGGTGAGGAGCACATACGCCACGGTCAGGGCAAGCCGGTGGAGCGTGCAACGAGAGAGGGCCAATCTCATCGGTTCCTTCTTCGCGACGTCTCGTGTTCGGTCGTGATCTGAACGCAGGGTGTCGGGCGTTCCCCGCGTGATGCATTGTACAAGAAAAGAAGGCGCGGGCTTTGCTCGGCGATTCCGGTCAGCCCCGGCGACAGGCGTTCCTGCAGACGCTTGGCAGCGGGAACGATACAACGCTGGTCCGGGCCTTACAAAGATGGCACTCCAGAAGTGGGAATATCTGATTCTCGTCGTCCCGACAGAGAAAGAGTACTCACTCGACAAGAGGAAGGAGAAAGGCTTGTCGGTGCTGGAGCGGGCCGGATCCGATGGTTGGGAAGCAGTGGGCATCTCCGAGTCGCCGGGGAAGTGGTCCGTCCTCCTGAAGCGCCCGCTTTCAGGGTGACCGGCGAGCTTCTCTTCCGTCGCCGCGCCGTTCAGCGCCCGATCGAGCTGCGCCGGCCCAGCCTTGAAGCTCACGGTCCCCGTTCCGATAGATAAGGTGGATGGCTGCCCCCCTGAGACGGTTGTTCATCGTGAAGCCGATCTGGAACCGGTTGCGCTCGAGCGTTGTTCCAGTCGACGTGTGTAATGCCGTGACATCCCGCGCAGTGTCGGTGCGGGCGAGAGAGGGAGCTCGCGGGCGCCCTTGGAGATCGAGCGCAGCCTGGTGGGTCGCCCTTTCGGCCGCGTGCCTTTCTTGCGCCGACGCTGAACAGCAGCAGCTTCGGCACGGCATCCGACCAAATTACGACAAGAAGACGGGCCGACTCGTCCAGCTCGATTACGACTCGGACAAGAATGGCCGGGTCGATACCTGGACGGTCATGAATGGCGCGAAGCCCGTGGAGTCTCGCATCGACCGGAACGAAGACGGAAGAATCGAACGGTGGGAGTTCTATAGCGACACCGGCGATCTGACCAAGGTCGGGTTTTCGCGAAACGGAGACGGAGAAGCGGATGCCTGGGCGTTTCCCGGAGCTGACCACACTGTGCAAAAGATAGAAATTTCGTCGACCCACGACGAGCATCGCATCGATAGGTGGGAGTACTACGACGCGTCCAAAGCTGGTCCCGACGGGCAGGGGGCGCTCGTGCGCGCGGAGCAGGATACCGATGACGATGGCAAGCCCGACAAGTGGGAAACCTACGACGGCGGGGCACTGGAGACGGTCGCCTTTGACGAGAACGGCGACGGAATCGCGGATCGTCGCCTGACGTACCGCGGCGCGACGCTCGTCCTGATCGAATCGCAACCCGACGCGTCTGGTCGCTATGCGACCCAGACGACGGTGAAATAGCCCACGGCGCCGTCCACTCCTCGTTGCGTCTGACAACACATCTATAAAGATCTGCTCGGAACGGCTCGATATACACCTCGAGCCCGCTGGTGCTCAGGTCTGCGCAGCCGACACGGGTGTCGTGCGCTGACGATCGCCGGCGTCTTCCCCCGGCCCCCGTCTGGCGAAATCACTCTCTGGACCACTGTTTCGATTCAAGGACGGAGACAGACTGGTCGATAGGATCGGTAATCGCCACGGGCAGGACAGGAGCTCGATCTACGCCATGAGAACAGCCTTTGCGCTTGCGATCGCTCTTGCGGTTCCGGCTGCCGCCAGGGCGCAGTCATTGTGGTCGTCGGCGATAGACGACGTCCGCGAGAACGCGAACGTGCGCCTCGGTCCCTTTTACGCCGACCCAGCTCTGCAGCTGAAGCAATTGGGCATCGACGGAAACGTGTTCAACACCGAAGGCGACGCGAAATCGGACTTCACGTTCACCATCATGCCGAAGGCCGATGTGTGGCTGCCGGTGGCTCGCCGAGCGTTGTTCCAGGTGACCGGGGCGGCTGACCTGGTCTATTACGCTCAGTACGAAACCGAGCGGTCGGTCGATCCGCAGTTCGCCCTGCGGGGCGAAGTCTACTTGCACCGCCTCAAGCTGTTCGGTGGGAACTCCTACCTCAACACCCGCCAGCGGCCCAACAACGAAATCGATATCCGTTCGCGACACGTGGAAGATGGGCTGACGGCGGGGGCGGGTCTCGCGCTCACGCCGAAATTCTCGGTTGAATTCGCTGCCAGCAGACTGAAGACGCGCTACGACGCGGATGCGATGTTCGACGGGACGCAGCTGCAGGAGACGCTGAACCGCGACACCGAAGGGATCAACGTCACCGCACGGCAAAAGGTCACGCCTCTGACCAGCGTCGGGGTGCGCTACGACAAATTCCGAGACGCATTCGTGTACTCGCCGACACGTGACTCCAGGAGTTATCGCGTGATGCCAGGGGTCGAGTTCAAGCCGCGGGCGCTCGTCAACGGGTCGGCCTACGTCGGGTATCGGAAGTTCACGCCCACTGTTCCGGAATCGCTCGCGCCGTTCAGCGGGCTGGTCGCGGAGCTCGGCCTGTCGTACACGCTGCTCGGATCCACCACGTTCGGGGTGACCTACGACCGCGACCTCACCTACTCCTACGAGGAGTTCCAGCCCTTCTTCGTGGACAACTCGGTGGGCGTATCGGTTCGTCGCGCCATCGGGCGGAAGTTCGACGCGCTGGTCTCGGTCGATCGGCACACCTACGAATACAGCGACGCCATCGAGGACGTGCCCGCTCCCGACGGGATGCAGCGCGTCGATGTGACGTTGACCTACACCGGAAGCATCCGGTACCGACTGGGTCGGGATGGCGGCATCGGATTCGGCGTGTCCTACTGGCAGCGTGACTCGACGACGGAGCAGTTTCATGACTACGACAGCCTGCGCATCGGCAGCAGCATGTCGTTCGGATTCTGATCATGCATAGCGACCTGAGCAGGTGTTGGTGCAAGCCGGCGTGGACAGGGATCGCGATCGTTTTCCTGGCCCTCCTGATCGCGCGCGCATCGATCGCCGCTGGCGCGCAGTCGGCGGCCGACTACGTGATCGGATCGCAGGACATCCTCCTCATCCAGGTGTTCGATCAGGCGGATCTCGGCGGCAAGTACACCGTGGAGGCGGACGGCACGTTCGGCTTCCCGCTCATCGGTCGCGTCAAAGCCGGCGGCCTCACACTTCGCGCGTTCGAGGGCGAGCTCAAGGCGCGTCTGGCCGACGGGTACTTTCGCAACCCGCAAGTGAGCATCGCCGTCGAGCAGTACCGCAGTCAGCGTGTGTTCGTCATGGGCGAAGTACGGCAGCCAGGGCCGGTTGCGCTCACCGGAGGGATGACTCTGATCGAGGCGCTCGCGCGCGCCGGTTCGACGCTCTCGACCGCGTCGGGCGAGGTCGCCGTTGTCCGGTCACCGCAGGGCAGGCCCATCGGTGAGCCCGTGCTGCCCGATCAGGACGCCGCCACGGAGGTCTTTCGCGCGACCATCCGGGAGCTCGAGAGCGGGGCGCTCTCGCAGAACCTCGAATTGAAGGACGGGGACACCATTTTCGTGCCGCGCGCCGAGACCGTCTACGTGTTTGGACAGGTGAAGAATCCGGGTGCGTACAGCGTGCAGAAGAAGACGACGGTGCTGCAGGCCCTGTCGCTCGCCGGCGGTGTCAACGAGCACGGCGCGATGAACCGCATTCAGATCATGCGGATCGAGAACGGCACGAAGAAGGAAGTGAAGGTGCAGCTGACGGACCTGGTGCGTCCGGAGGACACCATCATCGTCCCGCAACGATATTTCTGATCCGCCCGCCGGCTTCGGCCGGAATGGGGGAAGGCATATGCAGACGAGCGACCAGGCCCAGGGGGAACATCAGTCGGAGAGTCCGCGGCACCTTCGGCTCGCGGTGGCGCCGCGCTCCGCACAGGCGGCTCCGTCCGCTCCGCCCGTGGAGCAGGCCGAAGCCGGCGGACACCTGCTCGATTATGTGCGCGTGCTGCACAAGCGGCGCTGGACCGCCGCCACCGCCTTCCTGCTCGTGGTCGTCAGCGTGACGACCTACACCTTCACGGTCACGCCGATCTATGAGGCGGGAACGCGACTGCTCATCGAGTCGGACGACCCCAACATCATCAACTTCACCGAAGTGATCGACGAACAGGGAGCCAAGGCCGACTACTACCAGACGCAATACAACATCCTCAAGAGCCGGGCGCTCGCGCGCAAGACGGTCGAAGGGCTGCAGCTGTGGCAGAGCCCGTATTTTGGTGGCGGCTCGGCGAGCCGCGGAATGTGGGCGTGGCTCCCATTCGGCGGTTCATCCGCCGAGCGGCAGAGCGCCGACGAAACGATGGAACAGTCGCATGCCCTCGACAGGTTCCTCGAGAATCTGACGATCGCCCCGATTCGCAACAGTCGGCTCGTCGATCTGAAATACCGGCTGTCGGATCCGGAACTCGCCACACGCATCATCAACGCCACCGCCAGGAATTACATCGAGCAGAACCTCGAGTACAAGTTCCTCGCGTCGAAGGAAGCCAACGACTGGCTGGGCGAACGCCTGGCCGAACAGCGGCAGCAGGTCGAAAAAGCCGAAGCAGCGCTGCAGAAGTACCGCGAGCAGAACGACGCCATCTCCCTGGAGGACCGCGAGAACATCGTCGTTCAGAAGCTCGCCGATCTCAACGCGGCGGTCACGCAGGCGAAGACCGAGCGCTTCCAGAAACAGTCGTTGTCCAATCAGCTGCAGTCGCTGGCGAAGAACGGCGGGTCGCTCGATACGTTTCCGGCGATTCTGTCCAACAGCTACATCCAGCAGCAGAAGGCCGAGCTGGCGCAGCTGCAGAGCCAGCAATCCCAGCTGTCCGAAAAGCTCGGCGAGAAGCACCCTGACATCGTGAAAGTGCGGCTGGCCATCCAGCTGGCCCAGTCGAAGCTGGACGGCGAGATTGCCAAGGTCGTGCAATCGGTTCGCAACGAGTATCAGTCGGCGCTTGCCAAGGAGAACAGCCTCATCGACGCGCTCAACCAGCAAAAAGGCGAAGCGATGTCGATGAACCGCAAGGCCATCGATTACGGTGTGCTCGAACGCGACGTCCAGAGCAACAAGCAGATATACGAGAGCCTGCTTCAGCGCGCGAAAGAGACTGGCGTCAGCACCGAGCTGAAGACGAGCAATATTCGCGTCGTCGACGAGGCCGAACGTCCGCGCGTGCCGGCCTCGCCCCACAAGCTGATGAACCTGAGCCTCGCCCTGCTGGGAGGCACATTCTTCGCGGTCGGACTGGCTTTCTTCTTCGAATACGTGGACAGCCGAATCAAGACGCCAGACGAGATCACCCAGTACCTGGGGCTGCCGTCGCTCGGGATGGTGCCGGCGCTCGATCCGAAAACCTGGCAGGGTGGAGATCCGCTCATCAGCAGCGGCGTGCCACCGGGCTTCGCCGAGGCGATCCGTTCGATCAGGACGAACATTCTGTTCTCGTCGACGGAGGAAGGTGTCAGGACTCTGGTCGTCACGAGCACGGGACCCGGTGAAGGGAAGACGATGATTGCGACGAATCTGGCCATCGGATTCGCGCAGGCAGGTCAGCGCGTGCTGTTGATCGACGCGGACATGCGGCGGCCGCGTGTGCACGAGATGTTCAGACAGAAGCAGGAGCCGGGGCTGTCCAACCTGATGGTCGGGCACGCACCGCCGAGCGCGTGCATCCGGAAGAGTAGCGTCGCAGGCCTCTGGCTGCTGACGGCGGGCCGCACGCCGCCGAACCCCGCGGAGCTCCTGGGGTCGCAGCGCTTCAAGGACTTCATCGGTTCGCTCGGCGAGCACTTCGATTCGGTCATCATCGACTCGCCACCCGCGATGGCGGTGACGGACGCGGCGATCGCCGCAAGCACGGCAGGGGGAATCGTGTTCGTCATCGGCGCCGAAATGACCAGCCGGCAGGCGGCGAAGGCCGCCATTCAGCAGCTGGAGAACGCGCAGCGCTGCTTCCTTGGTGCGGTGCTCAATCGCGTCGAGCTCGAACGGAACGCCTATTACTACTCGAGCTATTACCGCCGGGAGTACGTCCAGTACTACCAGAGGGCCCGGTAGAGCCGACCGGGAACTGATGGCGGACGAAGATGCGGGCCGATGAAAAGGAATGCGTCCTGGGCTTTCGCGGGCAACACGGTATACGCGGGGAGCCAGTGGATTGTGTTCGTGCTCCTGGCCCGATCGATCGGTCTGGTCGAAGTCGGTGTCTTCGCGTACGCGATGGCGGTGGCCGGTCCGATCTTCGTTCTGGCGAACCTCCGGCTCCGAACCCTCCTCGCCACCGGTAATCGCTCGCCCCGGGACTTCAGCGACTACCTGACCGCCCGGCTCATCACCACAGGCGTGGCCGTGGTCGGCTCACTGGCCATAGGAGCGATGGCGAAGGCGGGCTCGTTGTCGCCTGCGGTGCTCATGTTGATCGTCGGGGCACGGGCCTGCGAGGCCGTCTCGGACATTTGCCATGGTCTGTTTCAACGCGAGTTGGACATACGCAGTCAGGCGATTGGCTTGATGGTGAACGGCGTTCTCAGCGTTGCGCTGGTGCTGGCCAGTCTCGCGTTATCCCGGTCGCTCGTCCTCGCAACCGCGGGCTACGCAGTCGGCTCGTTTCTGGCGCTGATTGCCTGGGATCTGCCGAGGAGATCGAGACTGATCGAGCACCCGCCCCCGGAATCGCCGGAGGCGCGCCATCGTTCTTCCTGGAGCCCGGCCGCCCGGCTGATTGTGATGGCGCTGCCGCTCGGGCTGAGCTCGGCGATCGGCAGCGTGCAGAGCAATCTTCCCCGCTACGTGATCGTCAACCATCTCGGCCCAGCCGCTCTCGCCATCTTCGCGGCCATCTCGTACATCCCGATGGTGGGGCACCTCATAGTCAACGCGGCTTCTCAGGCGGCGCTGCCGCTGCTCGCGACAGAGGCGAAGCATTCGCCGCTGCGGTATCGCGAGCGACTGGGGCGTCTGGTGGCGGGCAGCATCGCCCTGGGGGCACTCGGCTTGATCGCCGTGCTGGTGTTCGGACGGTCCGCCCTCGCGCTGATCTACGGTCCTGAATACGGGGATCACGTCCGCCTGTTGCTGATCCTGGCTGGCGCGGCAATCGCCACGTTCGCGTCCGTCTTCCTCGGCACAGGAATCGCTGCCCGGCTTCGCTTCAGGGCGCAGCCGATCATCAGCACGATCTCGCTGGCCGTCGTCGCGGTCACGATTGGCCCGCTCGTGGAGCGGTATGGCCTCAATGGCGCAGCGGGGTCGCTGCTCGTGGGCTCTCTCGTCGAGCTGTCTGCGTACTTAGCGTTCACGATACGCGACCTCCGAGCAGCACAACCGCCGGTAGGAGTGGTCGCGGGCGCGCTGCCGGGCGGGGCTCGCCCATGACGACGCGCCAGGACCCGGTGAAGGTCCTTCACGTCTTCGGCCGCCTCGAGCGCGGCGGCGCCGAGTTGCGCACCTTGGAGCTGGCCGAGGCGTTTCAGCGCGACTGCGTGCGCTCGGATTTCCTGGTGTTGAGCGGCCTCGACGGCATCCTGGACGATCGCGTGGAGCAGTTGGGCGGGCGTGTCATCAAGTGCCGGCTGGACGCGCGTTTTCCCGGCGGCTTCCGCCGCCTGCTGCGCGAGGGCCGCTACGACGTGGTCCATTCACACGTGCATTACTTCTCGGGGCCCATTCTGATGGCGGCGCGACTCGCCGGCGTGCGCAGCCGTGTGGCGCACTTCCACACCGCGATTGTCAATGACCGCAGCGACACGCGGCGCCGTCGAGCCCAGCTTGCGGTGTGCCGTGCCCTTCTTCATCGGGCAGCCACCGACATCGTCGCGGTTGGGGAAGGGGCGATGAACGCGTGGAGCCCGCGCTGGCCGGCCGATCCTCGGTGTCGCATCATCCCGCAAGGCGTTCGAGTAGACCGGCTCAGACGTGTCGAGCGCGTGCGCGGGCGGACGCCGACCGTGGTCAACGTCGCGTCAATCCAGCCGCTGAAGAACCAGCTGCGTCTCGTCAACGTGCTTCGCCGGCTGGTCACCAAGATTCCCGACGTGCAGGTCCAACTGGTCGGGAGAGAAGTGGGTGACTACGGACAACAGGTGCGGAGCGCTGTCGCTTCCGCCGGGTTGAGCGATCACCTCACCTTTGTTGGCGAGGTCAACGAGCCCATCTCCCTGATCGCCAGCTCGCATCTGATGATTCTGCCGTCGCTCTGGGAAGGCGTCCCGTGCGCGGTCCTGGAAGCGTGTGCGGTCGGGACGCCGGTGCTCGCGTCGGACCTGCCCGGCACCCGCGAGCTTGGCCGCCACTTCCCGCATCTGCAGGTGCTGTCGCTGCAGCAGGACGATGAAACGTGGGCGGCTGCCGCTGCCAATCTCATCCGCCAGGAGGCGCCGGGCGCTGTCGAGGCGGAGCAATTCCTGGCCAGGAGCCCGTTCGTGTTCGACCGCTCGCGTGAGGCGCACTACGAAATATGGAGGCGTTCGCGTGCTCTGGCCTAATCAGCGTCCGAGTCCAGTCGTTCTGCTCGCATATGCCGGCGCCACCGGCACGCTGGCTCTCGCGCTCGCGTTGTTCGGATCGGCAAGGGGACCGGACCCGGTTGACTACTTCGGCTGGATCGCGGCGGCCTCGATGGTTGTCGCCGGCTCACTGATCGCCCTGGCCGGGGTCTGGAGCGCGACAGGTGTCTACACGGCACTGTTCTGGGGGTTCCATTTCGGGTTGATCGCGGCAATGGCCTATGGATCCGTCGATCCCTCCGAGTTGTCGGCATGGGAGCAGTCCTGGGTTCTCAGCCCGTTCGTCAGCGACGCAGCGCTGATGGCGTTGGCCGGCAACCTTGCGCTGGCCGCCGGCGCGTCGGTCGTCTTCGCGCGACGAGGCTTCCCGCGAGGCAGCGATGCACCGCTCGATCGGCGTGACCCCTTGCATCCCCTCGGGCTCGCAGGGTCCGTGATGGTCTTCTTGGCCATCGGACTGTGGTGCGCCATCGTCCTGACAACGGGTGGAGTCAGCGGTTTTCTCGACTCGTACAGCGCCTATTTGGAGGCCACGGAGAGCCTGAGCGTGGTTTCGAGCACCGCGTGGCTCGTCCTGGGATGCGGCCTGGTGCTCGCGGTGACCGGCAAGCGTGGTCAGCTCAGACGTGCGGCGCTGGCGGCCTTCGGCTGCCTGACGCTGATCGTTCTTCCGATCGGCCTGCGAGGTGAGGTCCTCTTCAGGTCGATGGGAGCGCTCGTCGCCGCTGGCCGTTGCGGGCGCGCGTTGTCGCCGGCCAGGACTCTGGCGTTTGGTCTGGCTCTGCTCGTCGCCATCCCCATCTTGCGCGAGGTCCGACAGACGGGTTTGCGTGCGATGCCGGATCGGCTGCCGCAGATCCAGCTGTTCGAGGCGTTCGCCGAGATGGGCGCCTCGCTTCACCCGGTCGAGAAGGTCGTTCGGTGGCGCGCTGAGGGAGAACCGTTGGACAAGGGAGGAACGTACTGGGCTCCGTTCGAGCGCGCCGCGGCACGTCTGCTGCCAGGCGCCGAAAGCCCGGAAGCCGAGGATGACCTGCGAATCATGAACGTCCTGGTCATCGACCGTGTGGGCCCGATCGGGTTCTCGCCGGTGGCCGAAGCCTATCGCAACTTCGGGGCAGCGGGTGTCGTGCTCGTTCTCGGTTTGCTCGGCGCCTGTCTGGCGGGGATCGACACGATTCGCAGCCCGCGCGTCGCGGTCATCACGCTGGCTGTCGTCTACGTGCCGATCCTCACGAACGTTCGGAACTCGTTCGTGTCGGTGCCCGCTCACTGCGCGGCGGGCCTGGCCATCGTGGTGATGCTGTTCGGCATTCGCCACATGCTCGGATCCATCGTTGCCAGACCATATGCGTCTTCTCCTTACGTCCGAAGCGAGGCTTGAACGCGCCCCGGATGGGACGATGTGGGCGCCTCCAGCCTATGGACATGGGCTGTGGAGCCGGTACCTGGCCGTGTTTTCGTCCGTCCACCTGGCCGCTCGCGTGAAAGATGTGGCGCGCCCCTCGGCGGGGTGCGTCGTGGCCTCCGGCCCAGGAGTCGCCTTTTGCTCCCTCCCCCCGTACTCGGGCACGAGCGGATTCCTGCGAAACGTGCGATCGGTCCAGGGCGCCATCCGGGAGGCGCTGCCGCGTTGTCCGGCGTTGATCGTCAGGGCACCCTCACCGGTGGCCTACCTTCTGGCACAGATGGCGCTCGCGGCCCGGCAGCCGTACGGAGCGGAGATCGTCGGCGATCCCGACGAGGTGTTTGCGCCGGGCGCCTTCCGCCACCCGCTTCGGGTGCCGCTCCGCCGTGTCGCGACGCTGGCCCAGAAGCGTCTCTCGCGACACGCGGCGGCCGCGATGTTCGTCACGACGAACGCCTTGCAGCTCAAGTATCCGACGGCGGGGACTGCTTACGCCGCATCGGACGTGGCCCTCGATGATGGGGCGTTCGCTGTCGACCGTTCGCCTCGTCGCACGGCCGATCCGTTCACGCTGATATCGGTCGCCGGATTGGACCAGCCATACAAGGGCACGTCAATTCTCCTGAACGCCCTGCGAGAACTGCGTCAGCACAGTGCGCCCGTCAGGCTTCGCATCGTCGGCGCCGGCACCCTGCTGCCCGAGTTGCAGCGGCAGGCGCGCGACCTGGGCGTTCTCGCCGACGTGGAGTTCCTCGGGCAGCTCGACCGTGAGGGCGTGCGAAATGCCCTCGATTCGGCCGATCTGTTCGTGCACCCATCCTTGACAGAAGGGTTGCCGAGAGCGCTCCTCGAGGCGATGGCGCGGGGACTTCCCGCCGTCGCGAGCGCCGTTGGCGGCGTTCCCGAACTGCTGACTTCCGAGTGCCTGGTTCCGGCGCGCGATCCCCACGCTCTTGCGAGCCTCATTCACCGGCTGATGGGGGACGCCGTGGCCCTGGACTCGCTGGGCAAACGGAACCGGGAAACTGCACGTGCTCATCACAATCGCCATCAGGAGCCTGTCAGGAGAGCGTTCCTGCTCGACGTGCATGAGGCGTGCGCCGCTTGCTGCCGGGAGGCCGCCTGTGCCTGAGCGCGTTGTCATCGAGCAGGACCCGGCGACCGGGCCCAGGCTGAAGGTCTTCGCCAGAGCGGCTGACGTCGATTACTGGACCGAGCTTTGGGAGAACCAGCGTCAGGTGTCCTATCAGCGGGAAACACGCGGCCACCTCCCTCATCAACTGCGGGCCACGTTCGGTCGATGGGTTCCGGCGGGATCGAGAACGCTCGAGGCGGGGTGCGGCTTGGGACACTTCACGATCGCCGCATCGGCGCTTGGGTTTCGCGCAGAGGGGCTCGATTGGTCCGCGTCGACGATCGACCGGCTCCGCCAGCGGTTCCCGCAGATTCCGTGGCACGTCGGCGACGTGAGGCGCCTGCAGTTTCCCGATGAGTCCTTCGACGCCGTGTATTCGCCAGGCGTCTGCGAACATTTCGAGGAAGGGCCCATCGGGGTGCTGGCCGAGACCCGTCGGGTGCTCAAAACGGGAGGCATTGCTGTCGTCTCGACGCCCTGCTTCAACGACTGGCTCCAGAGCCGTGCGACGAGGCTCGATTGGGGCGCGGCCTCCCACAACGCGGCGTTCTACGAGTACGCCTTCACCCCGAATGGCCTGGCACGGTTGCTTACCGAGCTCGGATTTGAGGTGGTGCAGATCCGCCCGTACGCCGCGCTCGACACATTTATTCGTTACGCCGGATGGAATGTGCCGCGCAGCATGACTCGGGCGCTGGCGTTCTCGATGGACTACACGCCAGTCGTCCGCGACTGGGGCAGCACGTGTATGTGGGTGGCGCGACGGCGGTGAGCGATTGACCAAGGTCGTGCCATGGCGCCTCGAATGAGACACCTTCGTGTGGGGATTACCGGCGCGTCCGGATTCATCGGGTCGGCTCTGGTGCGCCGCCACCTGGCGGCCGGCGACGTCGTCAGATGCCTGAGCCGGAAACCTGGAGCCGCCGCTCACGCAGGTGCGGTCGTGATGAGAGGAGACCTCGAGTCTCCGGATGAAGCGCTCGCTCGGTTTGCCGACGGTCTCGACGTTCTCTACCACTGTGCCGGAGAGGTGTTCCGCTCGAGCCGGATGCGCGCCATCAATCTGGAAGGTACCAGGGCGCTGCTGCTGGCGGCCGAAGGACGGATTGGGCGCTGGGTCCAGCTGAGCAGCATCGGCGTCTACGGGCCGCATCGCTCTGGCGTCGTGGCGGAGGAGACGCCGCTCGAGCCCGCCGGAATCTACGAGCAAAGCAAAGCAGAGGCTGACGCACTGGTTCTGGATGCTGTGCGGCGCGGGTCGGTGCCCTCGGCCGTCGTGCTGAGACCTTCGATTGTGTTCGGCCCGGAGATGCCGAACCAGTCGTTGGCAAGGCTGATCCGCATCATCGAGCGGGGACTCTTTTTCTTCATCGGAACACCCGGCGCATCTGCCAACTACGTTCACGTCTCAAACGTAGTGGACGCGCTGGTACTGTGTGGGACATCGCCAGAGGCCTCGGGCCGCGTTTACAACCTCTCTGACTGGTGCACGATCGAGGACTTCGCCGGAGCCATCGCCGATGCGCTCGGCAGGCCTCATCCGTGGCTTCGCCTACCGGAGCTGCCAGTACGGGCGACGGTTCGGATCGTGGGGAAGCTCGTCCCGCTGCCGCTGACCGAAACGCGCGTCGACGCATTGGTGAATCGTTGCCGTTACTCGATTGGGCGCATCCAGCGTGAGCTCGGATTCAACGTCGGGATCACGATCGCTGCAGGCATCGAGCAGATGGTCGCTGCGAGGCGTGCCGCATGAAGCGGCGAGCGTGCGTCGTCGCCTCGAGCGAGATGACCATACGGGCCTTCCTGATCCCACAACTGCGGGCGATGCACGAGCAGTACGACGTCACGGTCGTGGTGAATACGCGGAACCCGCGGTTGCTGTGTGACCTGGGTGTCGACGCGACGTTAGCGCCGGTTGCCATAAGTCGAGACATTGCGCTCGGCCGCGACCTGCGGGCGCTCTGGGCGCTGTTTCGGCTGATGAAGGCCAACAGGTTCGATCTCGTGCACTCGCTCACTCCGAAGGCGGGACTCCTCGCCATGGTTGCGGCGTGGCTCGCAGGCGTTCCGGTTCGAATCCACACGTTTACCGGACAGGTCTGGGCGACGCGCAGGGGCCTCGTGCGAAGAAGCCTGCGGGCGCTCGACAAGGTTCTTTCCGGCGCAGCCACTGCGACAGTCGCTGACAGCCGGTCGCAACGGGATTTCCTGGTTCGCGAAGGAGTCGTCCTCGCATCGTCGGTGTCGGTGCTCGGCAACGGATCGGTTGGCGGCGTCGATACGGTGAAGTTCAGGTCGGACGCACACGCGCGGCGACGCCTGCGCGAACAGCTGGCCATTCCACCGGCGGATGTCGTGCTGTTGTTCGTGGGACGACTCACGAAAGACAAAGGCGTACTGGATCTGGCGCGCGCATTCGACCGCATCGCGGAGGATCGTCCGGACGTGCGACTGCTCATCGTTGGGCCGGACGAAACTCGAATGCGAACGTCGCTCGAGGCTCTGTGCCAACGGCATAAACATCGGATCCACTTCCTCGAGTTCACCGATCGACCGCAGGATGTGATGGCGGCTTCGGACGTACTCTGCCTGCCGAGCTACCGAGAAGGATTCGGGTCCGTCATCATCGAAGCCGCCGCCTGCGGGCTTCCGTCGGTTGCCTCGCGCATCTACGGCATCGTGGACGCCGTCGAAGAGGGTCGAACGGGCCTCTTACAGCAGCCTGGGGACATCGAGGACCTGGCGGCCAATCTTCACCGTCTCATTCAAGATCCCGCGTTGCGACGGGCGCTTGGCGCTGCGGCGCGTGATCGCGCGCGACAGGACTTTCAGCCCGCAGTCCTGTCAGCCGCGCTCCTGAATCTGTATTCATCGCTGCTCAACAGGGTGTCAGAGAAGGGGGCGGTCATGCACGACCGACTCCCCGAACTTCAGCGACTCGATCTGGGGGCGAGTGAGCCCGGTGCGTCGGCGGCTCGCGTGACTTGGTACACAACCTTCGGAAAGCGGGCCCTCGACGTCACGGTCGCTGGGTTCGCCATCGTGCTTCTGGCCCCCGTATTCCTCGTCCTGGCCCTTGGTGTTCGCTGCGCCCTTGGAGCCCCAGTGTTGTTCCGCCAGCGGCGCCCCGGGCGCCACGGCGTGCCCTTCGTTTTGGTCAAATTCCGATCGATGACCGACCGATACGATAGACATGGCGACAGCTTACCGGACGGCGACCGACTCACAGGGTTTGGGCGTTTTCTCCGCGCCACCAGCTTCGACGAACTGCCTGAGCTGTGGAACGTCCTGGTTGGCGACATGAGCCTGGTGGGCCCCCGACCGCTGCTGATGGAGTATCTGCCGCGATACACGGCGCGCCAGGCCGTGCGACACCAGGTAAAACCGGGCATTACCGGTCTGGCTCAGGTGAGCGGACGCAACGGTCTCGATTGGGAGAGACGGTTCGAGCTCGATTTGTATTACGTCGCCCACTGCTCGCTGTCGGCGGACCTGAAGATTCTGGCCCGAACTCTCTGGCAGGTTGTGGCGCGGCGCGGCATATCCCAGCCGGGTCACGTGACCGCCGACAAGTTCATGGGCGTGGAGGGTCGGTGAAGGTTCTCATCGTCGCTGCAGGCGGTCACGGCCAAGTCGTTGCCGACATCCTGCTGGCACAGCAGGCCGCAGGCGAGCGCGTGGTCGTCGTCGGTTACGTGGACGACGACGATTCGCTCCAGCAGAAGCGGCGACTCGGGATCGAGATTCTCGGGAGGGTCGCAGCGATTCCGGCGATCGATCACGACGCGCTCATCGTGGCTCTCGGCGACAACGGCAAGCGAGCCAGGATGCACGAGCGAACGGCGAGATCCGGCGTGCGCTTCGCGATCGCGCGTCATCCCTCCGCGATCCTCGCCAGCGGGGCCACCGTCGGCGAGGGCTCGATGGTTTGCGCGCGAGCCGTGGTCGGCTGCGAGAGCAGGATTGGACGCGGCGTCATCCTGAACACCGCATGTACGGTGGATCACCATTCATCCATCGGAGATTTTGTTCATATCGCCCCCGGGGTCCATCTTGGCGGCGACGTCTCTGTGGGGGACGGGGCGCTCGTCGGATTGGGCGCAGTGGTGCTGCCTGGTCTCCGGATCGGATCGCGGTCCGTTGTCGGGGCCGGAGCAGTTGTCACCCGGGACGTGCCGGCGGGTGCGACGGTTGTCGGGGTGCCGGCTAACCTCGTGTCCATGCGGGCGACGGGGTAGCCGATGAAACCCATTTACCTGTCGCCCCCCGACGTCGGCGAGCTCGAGCGCCGACTCCTGCTCGAGGCATTCGACTCCAACTGGATTGCGCCCCTCGGGCACCACGTGGACGCCTTCGAACGCGAATTCGCTTCGGCCGTCGGGGTTCCGCATGCCGTCGCGCTGTCGAGCGGGACGGCCGCGCTCCATCTCTCGCTCCTCGCCTTGGGCGTCGAACGCGGCGACGATGTCCTGACCTCGACGCTGACGTTCGCGGCGACCGCGAACGCCATCGCCTACGTGGACGCCACCCCGGTATTCATCGACGTGTCGCCGGACACGTGGACGATCGACGCCGACCTGCTGGAGGAAGAGCTCGCCAGCCGAGCAAGGCGCGGCCGTGTGCCGGGTGCCGTGATCGCGGTCGACCTGTACGGCCAGTGCTGCGACTACGATCGCCTCGGCGCGGTGTGCGACCGCTACGGTGCGGCCCTCATCGAGGACGCGGCCGAGGCGCTCGGAGCATCGTGCCGGACACGGCCGGCTGGCTCCTTCGGAGAGTGCGCCGCCTTTTCGTTCAACGGCAACAAGATCATCACGACAAGCAGCGGCGGCATGCTCGTGTCACGAAACAAGCGCGTGGTCGAGCGCGCGCGACACCTGTCGAACCAGGCTCGCGACGACGCCCCGCATTATGAGCATTCCGAAATCGGGTACAACTATCGGTTGAGCAACCTGCTGGCCGCGGTGGGACGCGCACAACTGAAGAATCTGCCCGACAAGGTCGCCCGCAGACGGGCGATCAACCGTGCGTACCGTGAGGCGCTCGGCCATTACGCAGGCGTGAGCTTCATGCCTGAAGCTGACTATGGCCGCTCAAACGGGTGGCTGACGTGTCTCACCGTCGATCCGACGGCGTTCGGCGCGAGCCGCGAGGACATTCGGCGGCGTCTGCAGTCGATGCACATCGAGTCGCGGCCCGTCTGGAAGCCGATGCACCTGCAGCCGGTCTATCGACAGTGCCACGTGCGGGGTGGCGCAGTAGCCGCACGGCTTTTCGAAACCGGCCTGTGTCTGCCGAGCGGGTCCGGACTCTCTCCGAGTGATCAGGCCTACGTCATCGAAGCCATCGATCGGGTTCACCGCTTCGCCTGGAGCCCGTCGACTCAATGGATGGCGCATGCCTGAATTGGGTTGGAGCGCCGCCAGAACCATGATGCGCCTCAGCCGGCCGTTGGCCGCCGGGCTCCAACTGGGGCTGGTCGCGCTGTCAAACGCCCTGGCGTTTCTGCTGCGGTTCGACGGCGACATGCCGCCGTTCGCGCGTGAGGCGTTCTGGCTGACGCTTCCCTGGCTGGTCGCCATCCGTGCGTTGACGTTCGGTCCGTTCAAGCTTTACGAAGGTCTCTGGCGATATACAGGCATTTACGACTTGCGGGCGATCGTAGCCGCTGTCACGACGAGTTCGGTCGCCTTCTACCTCCTGATGCAGACGCCGCTGGGCCCGGAGGTCTACCCGCGTTCGATCTTCGTCGTCGATGCCGTGCTGCTGACGCTGCTGCTCGGCGGCGCCCGCCTCAGCCGGCGCCTGTTAGCCGAGTTGTCGCACGGGCCTTCCGGCAAACGGATTCTCATTTTCGGCGCGGGTGATGCCGGCGAGCTCATCGTCCGGGACATCAAACACAACCGGGGCTCGGGCTACCATCCCGTTGGCTTCGTCGATGACGATGCCGCGAAGGTCGGCCATCGGATCCACGGCGTTCCGGTCCTCGGCACCCGTACAGCCCTGCCCGAGATCGTGAGCCGCTACCGGCCGGATGAAGTGCTTCTGGCCATCCCTCACGCGGACCCGGCAGCCGTACGGTCGATCATGCGCGCGCTGGAGTCTTTCAAGATTCCAATCAAAACCGTGCCGAACCTGCGCGACCTGATCGACGGGAAGACCGAGCTCTCTGAGATTCGCAGCCTGTCGGTTGAAGACTTGCTGGCTCGCGTCCCGGTCGGACTCCGCCCCGAGCCGCTGAAACACCTCATTGGCGGCAGGCGGATCATGGTAACGGGAGCCGGAGGCTCGATAGGGTCCGAACTCTGTCGTCAGATCGCCAAGTTGAAGCCGGCCTCGCTCGTCATGCTCGAACGGTACGAGAACAGCCTTCACGCGATCCGAATCGAGCTCGAGGACGCAGGCCAGCAGTTCGGTCTGTATCCCTTCATCGGCGACGTGACCGATCCGTACCGCGTCTCCGAGGTCATGCAGGCCACCCAACCCGAAATCGTCTTCCATGCAGCGGCCCACAAACACGTCCCGCTGATGGAAGAAAATCCGTGCGAGGCGATCAAGAACAATGTCCGCGGTACGCGCCTGCTCGCCGAGGCCGCCGACAAGCACGGGGTGGATCGGTTCATTCTGATTTCGACCGACAAGGCGGTCAATCCGACGAGCGTCATGGGCGCGTCCAAGCGGCTGGCCGAACTCGTCGTGCGGGCGCAGGCGCCGGAAAGCGGCACGTCGTTTTCGATCGTGCGTTTCGGCAATGTCCTTGGCAGCAATGGCAGCGTCGTGCCCAGGTTTCTCGAGCAGATCAACAAAGGGGGGCCGGTCACCATCACCCACCCGGAGATCCGGCGTTTCTTCATGCTCATCCCCGAGGCCGTCCAACTCGTGCTGCATGCGGCCGCTCAGGCGGAAAGCGGTGCGACCTATGTGCTCGAGATGGGCGAGCAGGTGAAGGTGCTCGACATGGCTCGCGATCTCATCAGGCTGTCGGGCTTCGTGCCGGACGAGGAGATTCCAATCGAGTTCGTCGGTCTCAGACCGGGAGAGAAGCTCTACGAAGAGCTGTTCGGCCGCGACGAGGATGTCCGTCCATCGGCCATCGACAAAATCTCCTGCGTGACCAGCCGCACCGGACCTTGCAGCGACTTCGCGTCCGCGATTGCCCAGATTGAAACCGACGCCGCGCACGGACGGCGGGACGCGATTTATGCGGCAATGCGGGAACTCACCGGCCTGACCGTGGCGGTCGATGGTGTGGTATCCGAGCCTCTGCCCGCTGAAGCCGCGTCGGGGTCGGTCGTCAATGAAGTCAGGAGTCCCATGGAGCAGCCGTGCCCGAGTTGCCAGTCGCAGACGCTGTATCGGTCCAGGGCGCGCACGCTGCCCGAACGCATCCGCCGGAAGATGTCGGTCCGGCGGCTGTTTCGCTGCACGAACTGCGACTGGCGCGGCTGGCTGATCCCGCTGCAGTTCAGCGACGCCGACGCCGTTGAGCCGGTGTCTGCCCCAAACCTGGCGGCGCTCGATGTCGCCTTGCAGACGCTCGAACCGCCGTTGCGCCGGAGCTTCTCGCCACGAGATCTCAACTGATCTCCCCGTCTCGAGCCGCCGGAGCCAGCGCGATCGACCCGGCCGACCGATGGCGAACATGGCTGCAGCTCGGCTCGCTCGTTCCGATTGTGTGGGGCGCTCTCGCGTTTGGCGCCGTGTACTCCTGGGCCTACTGGCCGCTGGCCGCCACGTGCATCCTGTTCGGGACCGCCGGAGTGGTTGGCACGAGGCAGGTCGATCTCGCCGCGACCAGTCGAGCATTCGCGGCGGCGCTCCTGACGGTGTTCGGAGCCATCGTGGCCCAGCTGGTGCCCCTTCCTGTTGGGACCGTGGCGCTGGTCAGTCCCCACACCATCGAGCTGCTCCGCGAATTGAACCCAGCCTTCGCCGCCGGCTCGATCGCCAACCACACTCTCTCCGTCTGGCCGCGCGACAGCTCGACCGGCCTGGTGCTCTACGGCGCTCTCGCCCTGCTGTGTGTGGGGATGACACGTCTGTTCTCAGCGTGGGGGTGTCGCCGGTTCGTGGAAGGGCTGACAGCTTTTGCGGTCGTCCTCGCGCTGGTTGGGATTGTGCAGCGTTCGTCGTCAGCGGAAGCGATCTACGGCATCTGGAAGCTCGAGCCGGGCCGGTTTCCTTTTGGTCCCTTCGTCAACAGGAATCATTACGCCGGGTGGATGGTCATGGCACTGCCGTTGACCCTCGCCCTGCTGATCGCGGGCATCGATCGGGGAATGCGGGGAGTGAAACAGGGGTGGCGCCACCGGGTTCTGTGGTTCTCTTCCGCGGAGGCGAGCCAGCTGATTTTGATTGCGGCCGCGGCCGTCGTCATGGCGTTGTCGCTGGTGATGACGATGTCGCGGTCTGGGATTACCGCCTTCGCATTATCTGTCGCGATGACCGGCTGGTTTGCCGTTCGAACTGTTCGTAGTCGTACCCGTCGGGTGGTGGCCGCCGCTTGTCTGGGTCTGCTGTTCGTCCTGGTGCTGGCCTGGACAGGCCCGACCCTCGTCGCCAACCGCTTCGCGACGGCCGACTGGGGCGAATTCAACAACCGAAAAGGCGCATGGCTCGACGCATGGAGTGTCGTCCGGGACTTTCCGCTGACTGGAACCGGGCTGAATACGTACTGGGCCCCAGCTCTCTTCTACCAACGCCATGAACTCGATTACTTCTTCGGCCAGGCTCACAACGATTATCTGCAGCTTGCCGCAGAAGGCGGGCTGATGTTGATCGTGCCGGCGCTCGCGTGCGTCGTTTTCCTGGTGCGCGACATTCGTGCAGCGATGATCGGACAGGAGGAGCCGACGACGAGGTGGTTGCGCCTTGGGGCGGTGACGGCACTGGTTGCGATCGGCTTTCAGGAAACCGTCGAGTTCAGTCTGCAAATGCCCGGTAATGCCGCCTTATTTGCGGTCGTCTGTGCGATCGCCTTGCACAGGCCGGGGTTTGTTACGACTGAGCGGAAGAGATGGGCGGCGGCCACCAGATTCGCGGTCTCCGCCTTCGACTCGCGACCTCTCCAGGAAACGGGATGACTGTGAGTGGGAGTCAGCGTACGGCGCGGTAATTGTGCTGCACCACCCAGGCCATGGCGGAATTCGCCGCAATCATGAAGACGACGGCTGCAGCCTTGTTCCGGGACCACATGCGCTCGCTGGCGAAGATCACGCCCGCGGTCCCGGCGGCTTTGACAGCCATCAGACCGGCTTCGTTGCTGGCGAACGTGTTCATCAGCGGGTTGGCTTCGACAGCGCCACGACCGAGCGCGTAATGGGTCGAGTGGAGATCCAGCGCCTGCAACGTGACAAACGAAGCGTAAAGCGGAATCAGCGCAACTGGCCGACGGTTCGCACTCTGATCGGGAGCTATCAGAGCTGGCGGCGAGACGATGACGGGATCGAGCGATGCTGGATCCGCCGATCTATGACTGGCGAGGGGGCTCGTCTCCTGGGCTGCGGCAGGCGACGCGATTCCAACGGATAACACCACGGCCACCGCAACGGGTAACAGGGCAGCGAAACGCACCATGACGAACCTCCCGCCTGGTGGTTTCGCCAGGCCTGGATGACCCCGCGGGACCCGCCCGCAGGGCTAGTTCGTCGTCACGCTTCGCAACGGAATCGAATGCTTGTCTTCGTGACCGGCATCCGCGGCCGCCATCGCGGCAGACGACTCACTCGCTTGATCAATCAACGGCGGTGCCGCGTTGGGCCATCAGGCATCTAGCCAAATAAACTCTGTATTTTCAATAAGTTGACTCATCAGAAAAGGAGCACTTGTCGCGTGGATCGCCGAACGTCTTCCTCCATGGGGCAGTTCTTTTCCTGCTCCAGGGCAGACAGATTCGCAGCTTTGGCCGCTCTCGGTCCCAATCTGAGCTGGACACGGCGCTGCGAGGACTGAAGAGTCGAGGGGGAAGTTCGAGTGGAGTAGAAGAGGCTGGTCGTCAGGACACCGGTCAGGTCAGGGTGCTGATCTGACCGGTGTCCACGACTGGGTCACTGGATTGAAAACACGCCAGTCAGCATCTGCGATTCGAACGACGCCGACGATCCAGCGCTACGCACTCGGACCTGTACCTGATGCTGTCCGACACTGGCCGCCGTCGTTACCCATGTATAGGTGGAGGATGTGCTGTAATCCTGCGCGAGGATCCACGCGGTGCCATCCTGGCGCCAGAACTGATATTGGAGCTGTGCCGTCCCGCCGCTGGCCAACGCTTTCCAGGTGATGGTCGTCCCTCTAACCGCTGGCAGCGCGACGTTGGACGTGAGAGCGAGCGTCAGGGCGGGGCTGCTGGAAACTTCGAGCAGGTCACGCTGACGAGCAAGCTCGAAGGCGGCGGTTGAGCCCACCTGGCGCGCGTAGACCCGCACCGAGTAGGTCCCGGCAGCGCCCGGGAGCCAGGTGAACGTCTTCTGCGGTGAGTAGGCCTGTGCCAGCGTCCACTGAGCCGTTGCCGTCGAGTACACGGAGAACTGATATTCCATGTTGGCCGTGGGACTTGGAACGTTCGCCGACCAGCTCACCGGAGCGCTCGGCGCTGACGGAAACACCGTGGGCGTCGTCAGGTGGATGCCTGCAGCCTGAACCTGGAACGCCGTGGTCGTAGATCGCCAATGTTCGTAGGCCGAAGTCGATCCGTTGCTGCGGACCCAAACCTGCAACCAGTAGTCCCCTTCGTCACCCCAGGTCGGAGTCCACGTGAAGGTCTCGCTGGGGCCGTACGGCTGGACGTTTCGCCAGCCGGTCGCAGCCGAATAGAGCCAGAACTGGTACTGCAGCGGTCCCGCCATTCCGCCCTGCGGTCTCACTATCCAGGTGATGGGCGTGCCTGTCAGGGCCGGCGATGACGCGTTCGTGCCGAACGCATTCACGGTGAGCGCCGAAGCCGCCACGTTGAACGTCGGGCTGCTCGCCGAGTGCTGGAATTGCACGGTGCTGCCAACCGGACGCGCCCACGCCTCGACGATGTACGATCCCGTCGCCGAGGGCGTCCACTGCGCCTTGTTGCCCGGTGAGTAGCTGCGGAAGATGGTCCAGGTGCTCGAGGACGTATTCCGAACCCGGAACTGGAATTCGAGAGGTGACGTACCCGGCGAACCGACTGTGGCCGTCCAGGTCACTTGATTCCCCGTTGGAGTCGGGAAGTCGACGTTCGATGTGAGCGCCAGGGGCGGCGGCGATACATCGAAGGACGGCGTGCCGAGCCAGGCCTCGTAGGCGGCCGTCGATCCAACCGCGCGCGCCCACACCTGCACGTAGTTGGGCGAGCCTTGATCGGACACGCTGGGAGTCCACGTCAGGGTGTTGCTCGGGCCGTAGTCTTGTGCCAGCACCCATGCTGTCCGCTTGTACATCCAGAAGCGATACTCGACCGGTCCCAGATTGTTGCTCGCTGTCGCGGTCCATGTGATCGATGAGCCGACCGCCGCCGGGTACGGCGAACTCGGCGTGAGCGCCGTCACCGTTGTCACCGACGGAGGTGTCCAGACGACCTCGCTCGAGAAGGGGCTTTCGAGTCCGCTGGTGTTGATGGCCTTGACCGCGAAATACGCTCGGCGCGACCAGTCCACGCCTTGGGGTGGATACGAGGTCACGTTCCCGACGTTCACCTGGGTCGTATACGTGCCTGAAGCCGTGCCTTGATACACACGGTAGCCGGCGATGTTCGTTTCAGGGTTGGGATCCCATGCGAGCGTCTGTGCGTTGAGAGTTGTTGCCGTCAACGCGAGAAGTCCTGCGAGCGCGACGAGCAAGCGTGGGCGGACGAATAAAGTCTGCGTCATGGTGATCTTTGCGTGGCCATTGGCAAAAGCTGTTCCGCAACGGGCTCATTGCAGCGAAACTCCACAGAATGCTGAAGGTTCCGCCACGTTCGTGCCGACCGTGCGTGCCACACAGAGGGGATCGCCGGGCCATGAACTGGCAAGAATTGTAAGTGGCGAAACGTCTCTGGCCTGCACCGCCTTCAGCGTGCGCGCGTCATCCGTAACTCGCTGCAACGATGTCGGCAACGACACACCTCGGCTCGCGCGAGGAGTGCTGATTCTTGCGCGCGACCTCTGTCAGATTTGTGATCGGGACACAAATCTGAGATGGCATTTGCGCTGCTTTTCCATCTCGGCGTCGCAAATCGTCACCGGCCTTTACGATGTTGCGTGCCCTGGCGGCTGGCGTGCCTCTTGCCCTACGCCGGAGCGCCGAACCCTGCAGCTTCGGGGTCGGCGCTCTTCGTCGTTTGCTTTTTCTCGCCCGCTGCCGTCAATCCGAGGGAGCGGTGGCAGGAGTACACAATGCTGCGCAAGGTCGCGACGCTTGGATTGGTCATGCTGATGACGGCGACCGGAGTCACAACGACTGTGCTGCGGGCCGCGCAGGGGGCTGCGCCGTCGGCGTCGCTTACGGGCAACGTGAGATGGACGGATTCGAAGGTGCTGGCGCAGGCGGACGTGCGCCTTCGCCGAATCGACACCGGTCAGCAGATCGCTTCGACGAGGAGCGGTCCGGCTGGTGAGTTCGAGTTTTCCGGTTTGCAGCCAGGCACCTACTTCGTCGATGTCGTCGACGCTCAGGGAAAGTCGTCGGCATGAGCGCGCCGATTACGGCAACGGCTGGAGCGGTGCAGAGCGTGTCAATCGTCGCTGTGGCGGGCGGGGTGTTGACGGGATCGGGCGGCGGGTTCAGCCTCTTCGGCCTGGGACCCGTCACCAGCGTGGCGGTCCTGGGTGCCGCCGGCGCGGCTGCGGTGACCGCGGTTGTCGCCACGACTCCCGATGCGAGCCCGTCGCGATAGCCGGCGGCCGTCGAGCTTTCCGACGGCGCCGTTCCGGACCGAGGACGAAGGGTCTGTTTGACCCGTGGTTGCGCTGGAGGAAAGGACGCCCTTCATGAGTACGACAAACGAATTGGACAAGCGACGGGACGACGTATTGGCGACGCTGGCGAGCCAGTCCACTCGGTTCGACCGTGAGCTCGCTGACGTGCGATCCGCCATCAGCGAATGTTACGAGCGGTCCATTGGCCGCCTCAGCGATGCGCGGTGGGTGCCGCTCGAGGAGGTCACCCGGATCGTGGACGAGCTCAATGCGGCCGTGGCGCTCGAGCAGGCGCGGGCGACGAGTCTCGCTGCGGATCTCGAAGCGGCCCGCTGCGAAGTGGAAAACGTGCGCGCCCTCTGCGAGGTGGCCGTCCATTCCGCGAACGAAGCGGCGGCACGGGAGCGCGAGGAAGCGGCGGAGAAGTTCTCACGCGATCTGAGCGCCGCTCTGGAAGCCGCGCGCGCCTCGGCCGCGACCGAACTGCAGCTCCGTCAGGAACTGCGGGCGGTCCAGGTCCGAAGCCAGGAAATCGTCGATGGACAGATGCTTCAGCTGATCGAATTCAAACGTGAACTCGAGCAGTCCTCGGCCGAAGCCGAACGGGCGCGAGCCCAGGTCGAGAGTGTCCGCAAGGAGAACGTCCGCCGGTTGGCACAGGTGCAGCCCATTTCGGCCAAAGCGGAGGCCGCGCGCAAGGACCGCGTACCCGAATTCGCCGCGATCGAAGCTGTGCTTGCTGGAAGTCCGCCGGTGGGTACGTGGCAGCGGGCCGGTGATTAGTCGCCCGTCACGAACCGCCGAGTCGACGGTCCGGTCGCAGAAAGCTGGTGGACGGCAGGAGGCTCGAACTCCCGACCTCCGCGTTGCGAACGCGGCGCTCTCCCAACTGAGCTAGCCGCCCACTCAAACAATCAGTTTACCACGCATTTACCGGCCATTCCGCGGCGGCGCGCCGCCGTTTGCTATAGTCGGCCCATGTCGGCAGTGAAAACGATTGGCGTCCTCACGGGCGGCGGCGACGCGCCCGGTCTCAACGCGGTCATCCGAGCGGTTGTCAAGACGGCGTGCAACGCTGGCATCCGCTGCATCGGGCTGCGTGACAGCTTCGATGGACTTCTCGAAGACGATCGCTCGCGCGAGCTGACCCCGCGCGATGTGACGGGCATTCTCCGCCTCGGCGGCACGATTCTGGGCACGGTCAACACCGGCAACCCGTTGACCGGCATCGTTGCCACGTCGGATGGACCACGCGTGTACCTGGATCGAGTCGTCGAGATGTTCCACCGGATGCGGCTAGACGCGCTCGTGGTCATCGGAGGCGACGGCACGTTGGCCATCGCCCAGGAATTTTCCAAGTCAGGCATTCCCCTGGTCGGCGTCCCGAAGACCATCGACAACGATATCGTCGGCACGGTGAATTGCTTCGGCTTCGACACAGCGGTCGCCTTCGCGACCGACGCCATCGATCGCCTTCATACGACCGCCGAGGCACACAGCCGCATCCTCGTCGTCGAAGTCATGGGGCGCTACGCGGGCTGGATCGCCCTTCACTCAGGGGTGGCCGGTGGGGCGGACGCGATACTGATTCCGGAGATTCCCTTCGACCTTTCAGTCGTGGCCGATCGACTTCGCGCGCGCGATCAGTACGGCGCCAAGTTCAGCATTGTCGTGGCCGCAGAGGGGGCCTGTCCGAAAGGCGGCTCGCTGTCGCTGATCGAAGCGGCCCGCGATGCGCACCCCGAACGCCTGGGAGGTATTGGTGCGCTCGTGTCGCAGGCTCTCGCCAGAGAGACCGGAAAGGAAACCCGTTCGGTGGTGCTCGGACACTTGCAGCGCGGGGGTGCCCCGACCAGCTTCGATCGGATGCTGGCGACACGCTTCGGCGCAAAGGCAGTCGAGCTGATCCGCTGCGGTCAGTTCGGTGTCATGGTGGCTTCGGCCCCACCGGGCGTCGTGGCGCGCCCGCTCGAAGAAGTCGTGGGGAAGACCAAAACCGTGCCGCTCGACTACGATGTGCTGCTCGCCGCGAGGGCGCTCGGGGTCACGTTTGGCGACTGACAACCGTATTCGTTCAACCACTCCTTACTTGTTCAACAACTCGGCATCCTTCTTCTTCTGCGCCTCGTCGATCTGCCGCGTGTGACCGTCGGTCAGCTTCTGGACCTCTTCGAGGCCCTTCTTCTCATCGTCCTCGGAAATCTTGTGGTCCTTCAGCAACTTCTTGAGCCGCTCGTTGGCGTCGCGTCGCACCTGCCGAATGCCGTTGCGTCCTTCCTCGGCGAGCTTGTGCACATGCCGAGACAGTTCCTTGCGCCGCTCCTCGGTGAGGGCAGGTATGGGGATGCGGACGACTTTGCCGTCGTTCGAGGGGTTCAACCCGAGGTCGGCGGCTCGAACCGCCTTCTCGATCGCGCCGAGCTGCGACGGGTCGAACGGCTGCGCCACGATCATCGTCGGCTCGGGCACGGACAGCCCGGCGAGCTGATTGAGGGGCATTCGTGAGCCGTACGCCTCGACGTGCACCCCGTCCAGGATCGTGACCGAGGCGCGTCCAGTGCGGACGCCGGCGAGCTCGTGCTTCACATGCTCGAGCGTGACGTTCATCCGTTTGTTGACTTCGGCAAACAGACCCTTCAGATCGTTGACGTCCATCAGGGGGCTCCAGGAAATTGCAGAATTGCAGGATTGCAGGATTGCAGAAAGGTGGGAAAAGTAAGAAAGGTGAGAAAGGCAATAGAGGCTCTCCCTTTCTGACCTTTCGTTCCTTCCTGCAATCCTGCAATCCTGCAATTCTGCAATCTCTTCAAGCGGTCACCACCGAACCGACGGGCTCGCCGACGATGGCCCGTTTGATGTTGCCGGGGGTTCGAAGATTGAAGACGACAATAGGCAGATGGTTGTCCATGCACAGCGAGATAGCCGTCGCGTCCATCACTTTGAGCCCCTGCTCGAGCACCTGCAGGTACGAGATGCGTTCGAAGCGCGTGGCCGTCGGCTCGAGCATCGGGTCGGCATCGTAAATGCCGTCCACCTTCGTAGCCTTGAGGATCACCTCAGCCTTGAGCTCCATGGCCCTCAGCGCGGCGGCCGTATCCGTGCTGAAGAACGGATTGCCCGTACCGGCGCCCAGCACGACGACGCGGCCCTTTTCGAGGTGTCTGATCGCTCTGCGGCGGATGAAGGGCTCGGCGACGGCGCGCATCTCGATGGCGGTCACCACGCGTGTGTCCACGCCTTGCTGCTCCAGCGCGTCCTGCAGCGCCAGAGCGTTGATGACCGTCGCGAGCATCCCCATATAGTCGGCCGTAGCCCGATCCATGCCACGTGCGCTGGCGGCGACGCCGCGAAAGATGTTGCCGCCCCCGATGACGATGGCGGTCTCGACTCCCATCGACTGGATTTCCGCGATGTCCTGGGCGATCTGCGTCGCGACGCCAGGATCGATGCCGTAGTTCTGATCGCCCATCAGGGCCTCGCCGGAAAGCTTGAGGAGGATGCGCTTGTAGGCGGCGCCGGGGGGAGGGGTCACGGGCGGAGATTATAGATCGTGGACGCCTAGGTCCCTTCTCCGACCTTCAACCGTGCAAATCGCGTCACCGACACATTTGCCCCGAGCGTTTTGCCAGTCGACGCGATCAGGTTGGCCACGGTCGTCTTCGGCTCCCGGATGTAGGCCTGGTCGGGGAGCACGACCTGCGCATAAAAGCTGCCGAGCTTCCCCTCGACGATCTTGTCGATGACCTGCGCAGGTTTCCCTTCGACCTGCGCGCGGTAAATCGAACGCTCGTGATCGACAATGGCGGGGGGGACTTCCGCCCGCGAAGCATAGGACGGGCTGGCGGCCGCAATCTGCATCGCGATTTCGTTGACCAGTGTCTTGAATTCGTCGCGGTCCGCGATCTGTGGCGTCACGCCCGCCAGCTCCACCTGCACGCCGATCTTGCCGGGCGGGTGGATGTACTGGCCGACGTAGCCCTGTCCGGCGTACCGCACGAAGCGCGGCACGGCCATGTTCTCGCCAAGCTTGCCGATGGTCGCCGCGACGCGCTTTTTCACCGGGCCGTCCGGGTCGTCGAGCCAGGCCTGGTTCGCGGCGTCGCCGGCCCGTTCGATTTCGGTCAGCACGTCGGCCATCAGCTGCTGGAAGTCTTCGGTTCGGGCGACGAAATCCGACTCGCAGTTCACCTCGACCAGCGTGCCGCTTCCGTGATCGGCGGCGAGACGCCGTCCGATGAGTCCCTCGTTGGTGGCCCGGCCGGCTTTTTTCGCGGCACTCGCCAGGCCCTTCTTGCGCAGAATGGTGATGGCTTCCTCGAAGTCGCCGTTCGCCTCGGCGAGCGCGGCCTTGCAGTCCATCATCCCGGCGCCGGTCTGGTCACGGAGCTTCTTCACGTCTGCTGCTGCAATCACTGTTGCCATCGGATCTCCGGTTCGTGACGCTCTGACGAGCGGCTTTCAGTTGGCGGCCCGCCCGTAAAGCGAGCCGTACGAACGAACGCCGGCCCCGAACGAGGGCCGGCGGGAAACGGGCGCGGGACTCTCGCTATGCCGACGCCGGGGCGGTTTCGCGTGCGCGCCGCGGCGGGCGCGGCTGCCGCCGATCGTCTCCCCCGACGGCGCCGTCATCACCGCCGGCGATCGCCTCGCGGGCGGTGTCGGCATCCGCCGACTGCTTCATATCGCGGCCGCCGATGACGGCGTCGGCAATCTTCGACGCGAAGAGCCGCAGCGCACGCAGCGCATCGTCGTTGCCGGGAATCACGAAGTCCACTTCGTCCGGATCGCAGTTGGTATCGACGATGCCGATCACGGGAATCTTCAGCTTGCGCGCTTCGTCAACGGCAATCTTCTCTTTCTTGGTGTCGACGACGAACACCGCGTCCGGCAGGCGCGACATGCCTCGGATGCCGTCGAGGTTCTTCGCCAGCTTCTTGCGTTCCTTCTCGTTGCGGGCGATCTCTTTCTTCGAGAGCGTGTCGAACCGTCCGTCGGTTGCCATGGCCTCGAGGTCCCGCAGCCGCCCGAGGCTGCGCTGAATGGTCGCGAAGTTGGTGAGAAGGCCGCCGAGCCACCGCTCGTTGACGTAGAACATCCCGCAGCGCTGCGCCTCCTCGGCGATGACGTCCTGTGCCTGCCGCTTGGTGCCGACGAACAGGAGCGTACGGCCCTCGGCGGCGAGACGCGTGAGAAACTCCTCGGCCTCGCGGAACAGCTTCACGGTCTTCCCGAGGTCGATGATATAGATGCCGTTCCGTTCGCCGAAGATGTATTCCTTCATCTTCGGATTCCACCGCTTCGTCTGGTGGCCGAAGTGCACCCCAGCCTCCAGCAGATCCTTCATCGCGATCCCGGCCAATAGACCTCCACTCTTCGCTGAAATTGCGGTTTGACGATGGTCCCCTTCTACCGTTTGCTGAACTGGAAGCGCTTCCGCGCTCCCGCCATCCCGTACTTTTTGCGTTCCTTCGCGCGGGCGTCCCGCGTGAGCAGCCCCTCGTCCTTCAGTCGCTTGCGCAGCTCCGCGTTGTACTCGACGAGCGCGCGTGCGATGCCGAGTCGCACGGCGCCTGCTTGTCCCGAGACGCCGCCGCCGGCCACCGTGGCCAGGATGTCGAACTTGTCGCCGGTCTCGGTGAGCGTGAGCGGCTGCCGAATCTGCGTGCGAAGCGCCTCGGTGGTGAAGAACGCGTCGAAGGCTTTGTGATTGACGCTGATGGCTCCTGAGCCAGGTCTGAGAAACACGCGCGCGGTCGAGGTTTTCCGGCGTCCGGTCCCGTAGTACTGCACTGCTGCCACGTTATGCGACCTCTCGTATCAGGATTTTCTGCGGTTTCTGGGCCGCATGCGGGTGATCCGGTCCGGCATACACCTTCAGCTTGCGGTACAGGGCGGCACCGAGCTTGGTCTTCGGAAGCATGCCGTGCACGGCATCCTCGACCAGCCGCTCCGGCTTGCGCTGACGCACGAGGCGCGCCCGCTCTTCGCGCAACCCGCCCTCGTAGCCGCTGTGCCGTCTGTAAATTTTTTGATCTTCCTTGCGGCCGGTCAGTTTAACTTTTGCCGCATTGACCACGACCACGAAATCGCCCGAGTCGAGGAACGGCGTGTAGGTCGGCTTGTGCTTGCCCTGCAGAAGGCGGGCGGCGAGCGTCGCCAGGCGACCGAGGGCCTGGCCTTCTGCGTCGATAATATGCCAGCGGCTCGCTGCAGCGGCCTGGCTGGCGCCGGCACTGAACGTAGACATCCCTGAAAACGCCTCTACTCAAAGAACCGATGTGGGGGAGTTCCTGCACGGATTCACGACCTGTCGGTCGCTCGGTCGAGCAGGTCCAGGCAACGGTAAACCCAAATCATACGTGCCTTTCTGGGCACTGTCAAGCAGCCGACCGGCCCCTCGGCCCGCCGGTCACGTTGACGGCCTCCCGCCCACGCGCGCCGCCACCCGCATCGACGGTCGATGCGTCACCGATGACGCGCCTGGCGGCGTGGACCAGGCGCCTACCACGGTTTCGTGATCACTCGACGGAAACGTAATCGACGCCGCCGGCTGCCGGCCGCGGCAGGCGCACCGCAGCCGAGTCCACGCCACATTTCAGGGAACCGTTACCGTCGAGCTCTGGTACCAACTTTGAACACTGCCAGAGGTCCGGCAGTCCCGGGTTACGTTTTCAGAATCAGGATCAGCAGATGTTTGGTTTCGGCAAATCCAGGTCTGTCGTCGGGCTCGATATCGGTTCGAGCACCGTCAAGGCGGTCGAGTTGAAAGCTGTTGGCAAGGGCTGGAAGGTGACGGCCATGGCTGTCGAACCGGTGCCGCCCGACAGCATCGTGGACGGCGCGATTATCGACGGCACCGCAGTCGCCGACGCGATTCGCCGGCTCTTCGAAAACAAGGCGTTCAAGACCAAGGAAGTGGCCGCCTCGTTGTCGGGAAACGCGGTCATCGTCAAGAAAATCAGTCTCCCGGTGATGACCGATGCGGAGCTCGCCGAGTCGATCTACTGGGAGGCCGAACAGTACATCCCCTTCGACATTCAGGACGTCAACCTCGACTATCAAATCCTCGATGGCGGCCGCGGCGCCGACTCCAAGGGCACGATGGACGTGCTGCTCGTGGCGGCGAAGAAAGAAAAGATTGCCGACTACCTCGGCGTCATCTCCCAGGCCGGGCGCGTGCCGGTCGTGGTCGATGTCGATGCCTTCGCCCTCCAGAACGCCTACGAGACCAACTACGGGCTGGAGCCGCAATCGGTCGTCGTCCTGCTGAACGCGGGCGCGAGCGCGATCAACATCAACATTCTGAGTGGCGATCAGTCGGTGTTCACCCGCGACATCTCGAGCGGCGGCAATGCCTACACCGAAGCCGTCCAGAAGGAGCTGAATGTTCCCTTCGAGAGCGCAGAGCAGTTGAAGAAGGGCAGCGCCGTCGACGGCGTGAGCTTCGACGATGTGAGGCCGGTTCTGCACGCCATGACGGAGAACGTGCTGCTCGAGATTCAGAAGACATTCGACTTCTTCAAAGCCACCGCCGCGTCGGACCGCATCGATCGGGTGGTCGTGAGCGGTGGGGCGTCGCGCGTGGACGGGTTCGCCAAGGCGCTCGAGGAACGGCTGGGCGCGCCGGTCGAGAGCTTCGACCCGTTCCGCAAGATCGCAATCGAGCCGAAACGGCTCGGGATTGAGGACGCGGAAGCGATGGCCTCGACAGCCGCCGTCGCCGTCGGGCTGGCGCTGCGAAAGGCGGGCGATCGATGATTCGCATCAACCTCCTTACCGCCGAGCGCACGCAAGTCAAGAAGAAGCTGACGATCGAGACCGGTCAGAAACTGACGATCGCCTGCACGCTCCTGCTCGTGCTCGGTGCGGCCTTCATTGGCTGGCGTTATTTGAGCCTCAGGCAGCAGAAGGCTCAGGTCGAGCAGGACATCACCACCGCGCAACAGGAGACGTTGCGCCTGCGTTCGATCATCCAGCAGGTGCAGGAGTTCGAGCAGCGCAAGGCGCAGCTCTCGCAGCGCGTGGTGCTCATCGAAGACCTGAGAAAGGGACAGACCGGACCGGTTCACATGCTCGATCAGATCAGCCGGTCGCTGCCGCCGATGCTGTGGCTCACGCAGGTGCGGCAGGTCGACGGAGCTGTGCAGATCGACGGCAACTCGACCACCCAGACCGGCGTCTCGGATTTCGTGACCAATCTCGAAGGATCCGGGTATTTCAAGAAGTCGATCGACATTGTCGCCACGGCGACGCAGCCGATGCCGCAGCCGCCTGGCGAGCTGGTGAAGTTCACGTTGCGTGCGCAGTTCGAGCGGCCGGAGGAAGTGGCGCCGCCGTCTGCGAAAGGTGCCAAACCGGCGCGGAGATAGGAATAAAGCTGCGCGGGGAACGCCCCGATAGGCGGAGTAGCGAGCGATGGAACTCAGTCTTACGAAATTGCCGTGGTATGCGCAGGTCGGCGCCTTCGTCGTTCTCACGGTGGGCGCATGCGGCGCGTTCTACTACTACTACGAGATGCCGGTGCAGACCGAACTCGAGGGCCGTCGTGCGGAGCTCGTCAAGCTGAATGCGCAGGTCATGAAGGGTGTGAACACGGCCAAGCAGCTTCCGGAGTTCAAGGCGGAGGTGGGCAATCTCGAGTCTCGTCTCGAGAACCTGAGGGCCGTGCTGCCCGAGGAAAAAGATGCCGCGGATCTTCTGCGCCGCATGCAGACCGTGGCGACGCAGTCCAATCTCGTCATCAAGAGCTTCAAGCCTTCTCCCGTGGTCACCAAGCAGCTTCACGCCGAATGGCCCATCACCCTCGAGCTCGAAGGGACGTATCACAACCTGGCGATGTTCTTCGACCGTGTCGGGAAGTTCACACGCATCGTCAACATCAGTGGGCTCGACGTGAAAGGGCGCGATCGCCCTGGCGACGTCGCGGCCACGATAACCGCGACCTGCGTCGCGACCACGTTCGTCCTGCTCGACAAACCTGCTGCGCCGCCGGCCGGGCGCGGCGCGAAACCGGGCGCCAAACCGGCGCCGCCCAGGAAAGCGGCTTAGCGATGCGTGCCGTAGCGGCCTTGGTCATCGCGTTCTGCACGGCGGGTGTCGCCGTGGTTGGGGCGCAAGCTCAGGGATCGACGGCTGCCCCGCAGGAATCGTCGGCTCAGCCGCCCGCCGCGGAAGGCGGCACGCCGCAGCAGGGGCCGGCCCCGGCCGCATCCGGCCAGCTGCCGGGTCAGACGGCTCATGACAACTACACGTATCAGCCCGACGGACGGCGGGATCCGTTTCTGAATCTGCTGGGCACCGGTGCCCCGGCCCCGGTTGGCCGGCGCGGCGAAGGTGCGGCCGGCCTCGCGGTCGCCGAGATCATCGTGCGCGGTGTGGTGCAGGCCCGCGGCGAACTGCTGGCCATGATTCAGGGCCCCGACAACAAGACGTACATCGTCCACGAGGGGGACAAGTTCGTGGACGGCACCGTCCGATCGGTGACGCCCCAGGGACTCGTCATCATCCAGGAAGTCAACGACCCGCTGTCGCTCGTCAAGCAGCGGGAGATTCAAAAACTGCTGCGTTCGCAAGCCAGCGCCAAGGAGTAGCCGTGAAGAGGGGCCTCGCCCTGTGTCTCACCGTTGTGACCGCCGGCACGCTGCTCCGTGCGGCGCCCCCCGCTGCCCCGGGTATCGAGGGGCCGCGGCTGAAAGCCATCAGCTCGCGGATGCACAACAAGGGCGCATCCCTGGTCATCGAAGCGACCGATCCGGTGGGATACGTCGCGTCGCGACCCGATCCGCTGACCATCGCGGTCGACTTCCGCAATGTGAGCGGCGACGGCGTCCAGAACTCGGTCACCGCCGATCCGTCGAGCCCGATCACGGCCGTCACCGTGGAACCCATCGATGCGCTGGGTGTCCCGGTGTCGCGGGTGCGGGTCACGCTGTCAGAGCCGGTCGCGCACCAGGTGCGCAGCGACCGGAACAGCATCGTGGTCGAACTCGACAAGCCGACCGGCCGGCCGTACGTGCGACCGGTCGTCCTGGAACAGAACAGCGGCACGGTCAGCGTGCCCGACGCCATGAAAGCGCTCGAGGTGGCCCAGGCCCAGACTCCCGTGGCCGCGGATCCTCTCGCGGCACTGGGCCTCACCGGCTCGCCGGTCGAATCATCGGAACCGGCCGCCGGTACTGCGGCGCTCAACGTTCGTACCCCTCCGGCCGCACAGCAGCCGACAGCTGTGGCGGCAGCGGCGCAACCGGGTCCTCTGCAGGCACAACCTGCGCAAGACCCGGGGGCGCCGGGCCCAGCGGCGACGCGGTTCACCGGCAATCCGATCAGCCTCGATTTCCAGGGCGCGGATCTCCGGGCGGTGCTGCGCAGCTTCTCGGAAATCAGCGGTTTGAACATGGTCATCGATCCGCGAGTCACGGGCACTGTGGACGTGGCTCTGCGAGACGTCCCGTGGGATCAGGCGCTCGACATCATCCTCCGGGCCAACGGCCTCGGGTATCGCCTCGACGGGACGATCGTTCGAATTGCGCCGGTCGGCGTCTTCACGGCCGAAGACCGCGCCCAGGGCGCGGCAGCCGCCGCGGCGGCCGATGCCGGACAGTTGACGACCTTCACGCGTCAGCTCAGCTACTCGCGGGGCGAGGAGATCGTCGCGCTGCTGAAACAAGCGAACGTCCTGTCGAGCCGTGGCACCTCCTTCGTGGACGCCCGGACCAACACTCTGATCATCACCGACCTTCAGGAGCGCGTGACGAACGCGACCGAACTGATCGACACCATCGACAAGGCGCAGCCGCAGGTCGAAATCGAGGCGCGGATTGTGCAGACGACGAAGACCTTTGCGCGGGCGCTGGGCATTCAGTGGGGATTCACCGGGAACGTGGCTCCCACGCTCGGCAACACGACGAACCTGGCGTTTCCCAACAGCGGGACCCTGACAGGTACCGCGCCGCCGACCCTCGCGACGGGGACGCCTCCCGTGGGTACGGCCGTCAATCTTCCGGTGCCCGGGGCGAACAGCGCCGTGGGTCTGACGATGGGCTCCATCAACGGGGCGTTCAACCTCGACGTCGCGTTGACAGCGCTCGAGCGGAACGGCAACGGTCGCCTGCTGTCTACGCCGAAAGTCTCGACCTTGAACAACGTCGCCGCTGAGATGACGCAGGGCATCCAGATCCCCATTCAGACGGCCACGAACAACACGGTGACGGTGCAGTTCAAGGACGCCGCGCTCAGCCTGAAGGTCACGCCGCAGATTACGGCCGCGAACACCGTCATCATGCAGATCGCCCTCGAAAACGCGACGCCGGACTTCGGCCGCCAGGTCAACGGCATTCCGCCGATCAACACGCAGCGCGCCATCACCACGGTGCTCGTGCTCGACGGGCAGACGACCGTGATCGGCGGCATCTACACCGCCAACGCGACGAACACGCGCGATCAGACGCCAGGCCTCGGCAGCATTCCGCTGCTCGGCTGGCTGTTCAAGCGTGATTCGGTCACCGACGAGAACTCGGAGCTGCTGATCTTCATCACGCCGAAGATCATCAAGACGTAACGATCATGAAGCTGAAACGCACAGGAAGACTGGTCCGGTGTCTCTGGTTGGCCGTGGTCGTGGCGACGGCTTCGTGCGGCGATGTCGTTCGATCGGGCGATGCCCCGGTGATGATGGTCGTGAACTCGCTGACCATCGGAGGCAGCAACACGGCCACGTCCGACGTGAGCACGGGCGGCATCGTGTTCAGCGACCTCGGAGAGGCCACGCTCGGCGTCATCATGAAGGACATCAGCGTCGTGGCCCCGTCCACGAACAACTCAGTGACGATCAACCGGTATCGCGTGGAGTACGTCCGAGCCGATGGTCGCAACGTTCCAGGGGTCGATGTGCCGTACGCGTTCGACGGCGCGGCCACGACGACGATTCCGGCCGGCGGTACCGCGACGATGGTCATCGAGCTCGTTCGACATACGGCCAAGCTCGAGGCTCCGCTCGTCAATCTCGTCACCGACGGCGGCGCTCTGAGCATGATCGCCCGCGTGACGTTCTTCGGGACCGATCAGGTCGGGAACGACGTCATGGCCGTTGGGTCGATGCAGATCACGTTTGGAGACTTCGCGGGCTCCTGAGAGCCGTGGCTGGGTTGAGGATCACATGACTATGCGGGTATTGTCGCCATGGGCAGTCCTCGTCGCGATCGCCGCGGCCGGATGCACGGTCAGCCAGGCTGAGCCGCCTGCGCTAACCGGCCCTTCCACGTTTGGGACGTCCGTCAGTGTCACGGCGACCCCGGAACTGCTCACGCTCGGCCCTTCCGCCACCACACCAGGGCAGCAGGCGGTGATTGTCGTCAGTGTCTTCGACGAGCATGGGCAACCGAAAGCCAACCAGAACCTCAGCCTCGACGCCGTCGTCAACGGTCAAGCGTCGGGTTGCGGTCAGCTCTCTCAGCGGACCCTGACCACGGGAAGCGACGGCCGCGCGACGGCCATCTACACCGCGCCGGGGACGCCGCCCAATTGTCCGAGCTTCAACCCCGATGGCACCGTGACGATTCGCGCAACGCCCTTTGGCTCCCAGGCTTCCCCGGCGGCGGCGAGCAGCGTGAATGTCTTCTTGGCGCTTCGGGCAAGCGGCGGCAATAACCCCGCTGGCACCTTTGCGGCTGACTTCACGGTCTCTTCGCTCGGCGGAGTCCGCAATTTCCAGTTCAACGGCACCTCGAGCGTCTCGCCAGGGCACGCGATCGTCGGCTGGGCCTGGACCTTCAGCGACGGCCACGCCGAGAACGGGCCGATCGTCGATCACGATTTCGCGGCACCGGGCACCTACTTCGTGACGTTGACGGTGACCGACGACATCGGACAATCCGCTTTCAAGACGACGCTCGTCGTAGCAAACTAGACGTCGAGCTTCCGGCTCGATTGCAATGGCCGACAACACGCGCCTTGACGATTTACGACGCCGGGTCCTGGCAGACCCGGCGTCGATCGCGTTTGCCCAGCTGGCCGAAGAGTGCCGCCGCGCCGGCGACCACCAGGAAGCGGTCGAAATCTGTCGAGCCGGGCTCGCCATTCATCCCGCCTACGCCTCCGCGCGCGTGACGCTCGGACGCGCGCTCATCGAGCTCGATCGGCTGGACGATGCCGAGACGGAGCTCTCGCTCGTGTTCGAGAGCGTGCCCGACAACCTGGCGGCCATCCGGGGACTCGCCGTGATCCATCGCCGCCGCGGCGATCTCGATCAGGCACTGTCGTACTACAGGCATGCCCTCGAGCTTGCACCCCGCGATCCGGATCTGGAGCGGACCGTCGAAGTGCTTTCACGCCAGATCGAGGCGCGTGCAGTGGAAGCTGCATCGGCTCCGTCGCCGGCCAGGCTCGGGCAGGCAGCGGACGCCAAAGGAGACGCTATCGAGGTTCGACAACTGACGGGGCCCGCCACGGCGACCCCGACTGGTGGTACTCTGAGTCCGGCCACGGACGATCGCGGAAGCCGCACGCTTGCCGCGCTCGAGCAGTGGCTCGTCGCCGTCCATGTCGCACGCGCCCGCCGCCGCTCTTGAACGCCGCCACGCGACGATTCGCTCTGCCCTCGTCGAACAGCATCTCGACGCGCTCGTCGTCACCTCGCTGCCGAACGTGCTCTACCTGTCGAATTTCACTGGAAGCTCCGCCATCGCCATCCTCACCGCCGACCGGTTCGAGCTCCTGACGGACTTCCGCTACCTCACCGTGGTGAACGCGCTGCAGCGGGAGCTGGCGGCGCTGGAATTGACCACCGTCGAGGGCTCGTACGACGCGGCGCTCGTCCAGCGGTTGCTCGCGCTTCCGGTGAAACGGATTGGCATCGAGGCCGCCCATCTGACGGTGGCGCGTCACTCCTGGCTGGCTGCATCCATTTCGCGCTCGGCGACGGGCAACGATGGAGCGGAGCTCGTCCCGACCGAGGGCATCGTCGAACGCGCGCGCTTGCGGAAGGACGACTACGAAATCGACACGCTGCGGGAGGCCGCCAGACGTCTGTCGGATGTCGCGCGCGCGGTGCTCGACGAAGTCCGGGCGGGGCGGACCGAGCAGGAAGTGGCGCTGGCCATCGACTGGCGCATTCGCCGGGGAGGATTCAGCCGTTCGGCATTCGAGACGATTGTCGCGAGCGGACCGCGGGGTGCGCTCCCTCACGCACAGCCTACGGAGCGAATATTGAGCGAAGGTGACCTGGTGGTGCTGGACTTTGGCGGGGTGTACGCCTCATACTGCGTCGACTTGACCAGGACTGTATCCATCGGGAAACCCACCCTACGTGCCCGCGAGGTCTACCACGCCGTTCTCGAAGCCCACGATCGCGCCATCGCCTCGGTCCGTCCGGGCGTGTCGCGGCTGGACATCGATGCGGCGGCGCGCGACACGCTGGGTCACTACGGTCTGGCCGAGGCCTTCGGCCACGGAACCGGCCACGGCCTCGGGCTCGAAGTGCACGAAGATCCCCGAATCACGCGCAGGCGGCCCGACGTGGACACCCGTGACGAGGCGGTCGCGCCCGGTATGGTGTTCACCATCGAACCGGGCGCGTACTTGCCGGACTGGGGCGGCGTCCGCATTGAGGACGACGTGCTGGTGACGGCCACCGGGGCCGAAGTTCTCACTGATGTGACAACCGAACTGTTGGAGCTGTGAAATTGGAGGGTTGCAGAGTTGCAGAGTTGCGGAGAGTAAGGAGAGTGAAAGGACAGGCCGTGACATCCTTCCTGCAATCCTGCAATCCTGTAATCCTGCAATTCCCGATCGTGCCTTGATCATCAACCTCGAGCAGTTGAAGCAGATCCTCGATCTCGTCCGCGAACACGATTTGTCCGAGCTCGAGATCGAACAGGAAGGCGTCAGGGTCAAAGTCAAGAAGGATGCGGCCGGCAGTCTCGTCGTGCAGCCCCCTCCGGGACTGCCCGTTGTGGCGCCGCCAGGGGCCGCTCGTCCGGCGGTTTCCGCTCCAGCAGCGATTCCCGTCTCTACCATGGCCGACGGCGAGGCGGATGTGGAGCTCGCCGTGGTCAAGTCGCCAATCGTCGGGACCTTCTATCGATCACCGGAGCCGGGGGCTGCGTCGTTCGTGGAAATCGGCGCCAGCGTGAAGAAGGGACAGGTGCTCTGCATCGTGGAGGCGATGAAGCTGATGAACGAAATCGAGTCCGAATACGACGGGGAAGTCGTGAACGTTTATGTCGAGAACGGACAGCCCGTTCAGTACGGTGAACGCTTGTTTGCCATACGGACGAAATAGATGTTCAAGAAGATCCTGATCGCCAACCGCGGGGAAGTCGCGCTGCGCGTGATTTACGCCTGTCGGGAGCTTGGCATCAAGACCGTGGCCGTGTATTCGGACGCCGACGAGAACTCCTTGCACGTGCGATTCGCGGACGAGGACGTCTGCATCGGGCCGGCTCGAAGCGCCGACAGCTACCTCAATGTTCCCGCCGTGATCAGCGCGGCCGAGATCACCGGGGCGGACGCGATCCATCCTGGGTATGGCTTCCTGTCGGAGAGCGCGTACCTGGCTGAGGTCTGCGAGGCGTGCCATATCAAGTTCATCGGGCCGACGCCGCAGGTCATTCGGCTGATGGGGGACAAAGCGCGCGCGCGTCGCGTGATGAAGAAGGCCGGCGTACCGATTCTGCCAGGCAGCGACGGTCCCATCGAGTCGGAAGACAAGGCGATCAAAGCGGCAAAGGATATCGGCTATCCCGTCATCATCAAGGCATCCGCCGGCGGCGGCGGGCGCGGCATGCGCGTGGTGCGCGCGGCGGCCGAGTTGTCGCATGCGTTCAAGACGGCTCAGCGCGAGGCGGAAGCGGCATTTGGCGTTGGCGATGTTTATCTGGAGAAGTACGTCGAGTCGCCACGGCATATAGAGTTCCAGGTCCTCGGCGATCACTACGGGACGGTCGTCCATCTCGGCGAGCGCGAATGCTCGATTCAGCGCCGTCACCAGAAGCTGGTCGAGGAGTCGCCATCACCGGCGCTCCGTGAGAAGGTGCGCCGCAAGATGGGCCAAGTGGTGATCGACGCCGCGCGGGCCGTGCAGTACACCAACGCCGGCACGTTCGAGTTCCTGATGGATCCCGACGGCCGGTTCTACTTCATGGAGGCCAATACGCGCCTGCAGGTCGAGCATCCGGTCACGGAAATGGTCACCGGAATCGACATCGTCAAGGAACAGATCCGGATCGCGGCAGGCGAGCGGCTTGGCTACAAGCAGGGCGACGTCACCTTTACCGGGCATTCGATCGAGTGCCGGATCAATGCGGAGGACCCTGAGACGTTCGTGCCCTCGCCCGGCGTGATTCACGCGTTCAGCGTCCCCGGCGGCCCGGGCGTGCGGATTGAAACGTTCGCCCACTCTGACTGCACCATCTCTCCCTATTACGACTCGATGATCGCGAAGATCATCGTCCACGGCCGGACCCGTCAGGAGGCAGTCGCTCGCATGCGGCGGACGCTCGAGATGACCGTCATCGACGGCATCAAGACCACGATTCCGCTTCATCTGCGGATTCTTGCCGACCAGGATTTTCTCGCCGGCAAGCTCAGCACGTCGTTCATGGATCGCCTGCTGTCACGCCCTACTTCCGGCCGCCTCGCTGAGGCGGTCTAGCCGAGCGATCGCGCGTCCGGCCGTGCACCCCTTACGCTCGCCGCTGATGACCATCGTCGACGCCGACGTGGCCCGACGGTTCGGCTGGACGATGGTCGATCTGGCCTCGGCGTTTCTGGAAGGGGGAGCATCGCTGCTTCAGCTTCGAGCAAAGGAGGCGCCGAGCGGGTGGATGCTGGAGACCGCGTCAGCAATCGTGGAGCGGTCGCACCAGGCGAAGGCGCTCGTCATCGTCAACGATCGCGCGGACATCGCTCGCCTGAGCGGCGCTGACGGTGTTCATGTCGGCCAGGACGATTTATCGCCGGCCGCAGTGCGCCGCGTGTTGGCCGCGGATGCGCTCGTAGGCCTGTCGACGCATACCGATGAGCAGGTCGAGGCCGCGCTTCTTCAGCCGGTCAGCTACATCGCCATCGGGCCCGTCTTCCAGACGGGCACCAAGTCGACGGGCTATGACAGCCGTGGCCTCGAAGCAGTTCAGCGTGCTGCGGCACGGGCCGGTGGACGCGGTCTACCGCTTGTCGGCATCGGCGGAGTGACACTCGAGACGGCGCCCGACGTCCTTCGTGCCGGCGCGTCATCGGTGGCAGTCATCGGCGACCTAATGGTGGGCCGCGATCCGGCGGCGCGGGTTCGGGAGTATCTCAAACGCCTCACAGTATAATTTCGCGCGACATGCCGGCACGAATACTCGACGGCGTCGCCGTCGCGAAGGAGATTCGGGCGGAAATGATGCCGCGCATCGAGGCGTTCCGATCGCGCGCCGGCCGGCCGCCGGGGCTCGGGATTGTGCTGGTCGGCGAGGACGCCGCATCCGAAATCTACGTCCGCAGCAAGCTGAAGTCGGCCGGCGACGCGGGTCTGCGGACGGATCTCGTTCGGCTGCCGGCTGCGGCCACTCTGGCTCAACTTCTCGACGTCGTGGATCGGCTGAACCGCAGCGAGGCGCACGATGGCATCCTGGTTCAGTCGCCGCTCCCGGACGACATGGGGCCAGACGCCGAGCGCCGGGTATTCGACGCGATCCGCCCCGACAAGGACGTCGACGGCTTCCATCCGACCAACGTGGGACTCCTGGTGCAGAACCGGGCGCAGCTCGTCGCCTGCACCCCGTCCGGGGTCATCGAGCTGCTGGAACGATCCGGAATCGCGGTGGCGGGGAAGCGGGCCGTCGTCATCGGTCGCAGCGACATCGTCGGCAAGCCGATGGCGCTGCTCCTGCTGCACCGCCACGCCACGATCACCGTGTGTCACTCGCGGACCCCGGACCTTGCGGCGGTGACGGCCACGGCCGACGTCGTGGTGGCGGCGATAGGGCGTCCTGCATTCGTCACCCGTGACTTCATCAAACCTGGCGCGGCGGTAATCGATGTCGGCATTGCCAGCGTGAGCGACAGGGCTGTGGTCGAGCGCCTGTTCCCACCCGGTTCGAAGCGGCGCGAGACGTTCGAGCGCAGGGGATCGATCACGCTCGGGGACGTTCATCCGGCTGTCGAAGAGGTGGCAGGCGCCCTGACCCCGGTGCCCGGCGGCGTCGGACCGCTGACGATCGCGATGCTGCTCCGGAATACAGTTATCGCTGCGGAGCAAAGAGCAGGTTAGGCGGGAGGCGCTTGCGGCCATGCCGAGCGGTCCGCCCGCGACGCATCGTCGTCAGTTCGCGCCGCGGGTGCGGTCCCCGCGCCGGTATCCCGGATCGCAGATGGTCGAGGTCTACAACTCGTGTTGAGAGTCGCTCTTACCGGCGGTATCGCAACCGGAAAGAGTTACGTGCTCGAGCGGTTCAGACAGCGGGGCATCCCCTGCCTCGATGCCGACGAGTTGGTGCGCGGCGTGACCGCCGCCGGTACCGAGGCCAGTGCCGCAATTGCGGCTCGATTCGGCCGCGACGTGCTCGCTGCGGACGGCAGCATCGATCGCCCTCGCCTCGCGTCGATTGTCTTTGCGGACGCGGTTGCCCGACGCGACCTCGAGGCGATTGTCCATCCCGGAGTCTATCGGGCCATCACGGCCGGCCTGCGTGCCTTCGAGTTGATCGGCGAGCCACAACTGGCCGTCGTCGATGTTCCCCTGTTGTACGAATCGGGTCACGCTGGTGACTTTGACCGCGTGATCGTCACCGATTGCCCAGTGGAGGTTCAGCTTTCGCGCCTGCGGGAACGGGGAATGAGCGACGCTGAGGCGCGCCAGCGCGTCGGCGCTCAGTGGCCGAACGGGGAAAAAACCGCCCGCGCAACGTTCGTCATTCGCACGGGAGGAACGTTTCAAGACACGGATCGGCAGGTCGACGAGGTGCTGTCGCTGCTCACGGAGCGAACGGCACCGTCCGGTTAGGAGCAGTTTTTCAGCCGCCGCGCGCGGCAGCCGTCGCGGTTTACGCCGATCCGACAGGCGAGACGTGCGAGGCGCCGGTCGAGGCGTGGGCCACGAGGTTGATGAGCTTCGGCCCGCTCGGCTTCCGCGGCTGAATGTCCTCGTCGATGTCACCCGTGTCGCGGCGCAGATACTCGCGCTGATGCGGCTTGATGCTCTCGAGCAGCTCGCGGCGGGTCTTGATCGTCAGGGGCCGCCCCAGATGGATCTTGCCCATTTTCGCCATCAGGTATTCAGGCATCGCGCTCGCGAACAGGAAAAGCGGCCACGTGAAGCCGGGCCCGTTCAGCTTGCGGAGCTTCCACGCCCACAGCGCCAGCGCGCCCGCACGCCACGCGGTCGGGCCCCACCAGCTCGCGTTGCCCGGCCGGAGATTCATCTTCCAGCACTTCATGATCAGCTGCCACTGCAGCGGCGTGAGTTCTCGCGTCTCGGTCACACCCTTCTGTTGCTCCATTCGCGTGTCGTGGAGCGGCGTGAACACCGAGGGGATGAAGAAGGCGAACAGCCCCCGCCGTTCGACCTCGTAGATGAGGTCGAGCGTTTCGCGACAGTCTTCATCGGTTTCCCCGGGGTTGCCGATGATGAGCGTCATGGCAGGGAACCAGTTGTTGTCGTTCAACGTCTTGAGTCCCTGGATCACGACGCTCGGCCAGTCCTCGATGGGGAAGGGCACGCCTTTGCTCGGCATGATCTGCTTGGCCATGCGCACCGACCCGGTTTCCAGCCCGATCAGTGGCACCAGGGCCTTATGCTTGGGATGAGAGCTCAGAACCTTCAGATGGATCGGGCTCTTGTCCAGCAGCACATCGGAGAGCCTCTCGATCAGAACCGGATCGACTACGGCCGGGGCGATGGTCGCGTGGCTGAGGACGTGCTGCTCGACCCCGGGCGTCTCGACGATCGACGTGTAGAGGTCGAGCAGCGCCTCGCGATTCGGAAAATAGAAAGGAGTCGGCGTGTGGACTTGTCCCCAGATGAACATGTCCTCGGTTGCCAGCGAAATCTGCTTGTTTCCTTCCCGCACGTTCGCGCGCACCGCTTCCATGATGCGCTCCTTCGGCAGATCGATTTGCGGGTTCAGGTCGGGCAGGCAGAACTGACAGCGACGTCCGCAACCGGTGGTCATCTCCACGACCCCGAAGGTCGTCCGTCGGTTCGGAAAGAGAATGCTGTCCCGATCCTTGGGGTGCTCGACGTCGATCCGCCGGGGCAGCCGTTCACCTGCGAGGGCTTTCTCGAAGAGTCGCAGCGTCTCTACCGATTCGCTCCGGCCTTCGACGATGCAGTCGACGCTCAGCTCTTCGTAGCTGTTGGTCTGGTCAATTTGCCAGCCCCCCGAGCCGCCGACAATCACCTGGAACGTGTCACGATGCGGGCTGCTCTTGATCTTGGCGAACAGCTCGCGCGAGTAGTGCGAGTTGATCGGCTGCTTGGACGACCCGAAAATCGAGGTGTAGACGCCCGCGGCGAACGTCACGCCCAGCGGGTTGTGGGTGGAGACGGCCACCACACGGGTATTCGGGCCGATGAACCGATCGAGGTCGCCCGGATAGCAGCAGACGATGTCCTGCGGTGGAAATCGGCGGAGCAGCGACGCTTCCAGCACGCGGATGCCCGCGGGCATTGAGCGAGCCGTTCCATCTTCGTTGTACTCGACGTCCCGCCACTTCGGGTACTTCTTGTTGATGATGCCTTCCAGCCAGATCGGCAGCGACGCCATGCTCATCTGTATGAAATAGCCGGCGTGGTCGATGATCTCGGTCAGCGGGGCCGTCAAGACAATCGGCGCACCGCCTTCGGCCTCGGATGCAATCATGAAGGTCCCTCGGTTAGATGCCCTGAAGGGCCAAGCTCGGCCCTACATACTAAAGCAAAACGCTGTTTGTTCCTAAAGCAAAACGGTTTGTTCGGGCCCACTACACTTCGACTTCGGTCACGTCCTGAGCGGGGGCGATCCGCTCCTCGACGAAGGTGTTCCAGTCGTGGCAATGCGGGCACTGCCACAGCAGCTCCGTGCTGCGATAGCGGCAGCGCATGCAGACATGCGGGTCAAGGTAGAAGACAGCATGGCTGGTCAGCTCGGTGTAGCGATTGACCAACGATGCCGGGTGATGGAGCTGCGCCAGCGCTCGCCAGATCGCCTGATGAATCCCGAGCGCGTGTGGATTCTGCACGAGCGCTGCGAATTGCAGATCGAGCGCATCGTGCGGCCGGCCGCTGGCCGCAAGGTGGCGCGAGAGGGCGAGACGTGCTCGCCAGTCCTGGGGGTTCTCTTCGATGAGACGCCTGCAGACTCGCGTGAACCGCTCGGGCGATCCGGTGCGGACGGCGAGAGCCTCCAGCCGGTCGAACGCCAGGTAGGCGCGGTCGGGAGTGACCTCGATCAGATGTTCCCAGATGGTCGCGGCCTCGTGGTCCTTCCCTTGCGCGACGCGAACGTCGCCGAGGTTCAGATACGCGGGCACGGCGCGAGCATCCAAATCGATAGCGGCTTCAAACCGGCGAATCGCCTCCGGATAATCCTTGCGGCGCATCGCCTCGAGGCCGATTTCGTTATCGAGGAAGGCGAGGATGGCCTGGTTCTGCGACGGCTCTCCCGTTTTGGTCAGCGTTGACAGCCGCCGCCGCGTGTCGTAGGCCTCGCTCCACTGATGCTGTTCCTCGTGCAGTTTCTGGAGGTTGACGAGTGCATATTCGTTCTTCGGGTCGAGGCGGAGCACCTCGGTGAACGCTTCGAGCGCCCGATCGACAAATCCACCGCGCTTGTAGTCGAGGCCGAGACAGAGCAGGACGTGGGCGTGCTCCAGGCGCGTGAGCCGCGGCCGCTGCAGAAGGCTCTGGTGCACCGTGATCGCCTTCCCGACCTGGCCTTTCTCGCGGTAGAGGTTTCCCAGGATCATGTGGACCTCGAGCGCGTCCCCGTCGAGGCTGGCGGCGCGCCCGAGCTCCTCAATCGCCGAATCAATCTGATTGGCGACCAGAAAATTCAGACCCAGGATGTAATGCGGCGACTGCCGCACTCGACGCCGATCGAACCATTTCCCGTCGCGCAGCTTGTACCGTTCCCAGGCCTTTCCGATGGCGAGCCCCGCGAGGAGGGCGAGGAGGGCGGCGAGCAGCGGTTCGTATCCGTTCATGCGCCCTGCGCCTCCGGCGTGAACGATCGCATGATCGCCTCCCAGTGACCCTGGGCCCGCAAGATCAACTCGAGCAGCTCCCGGGCGGCCCCGGCGCCGCCGGCTGACGAGGCCACCCAGTGCACGCGCTCCCGGACTTCGGGCACCGCGTCGGCGGGCGCCGCCGCCAGGCCGACCCGCGCCAGCACGGCGATGTCGACGATGTCGTCACCCATGTAGGCGACTTCCTCGTCGTTCAGCCCGATATCGCCCACGATCTCGTCGTACGCGTCGATTTTGCTTGCCACCCCCTGGTGGACGAGCGTGATGCCCAGCTGCGCGGCGCGCTCTCCCGTCGTGGCGGAATGCCGCGCGGAGAGCAGCCCGATTTTGAGTCCCATACGCTGCGCCCAGATCATCACGATGCCGTCGCGAATGTGGAATTGCTTGCTTTCGCTGCCGTCGCCATGCAGCAGAACGCGACCGTCGGTGAGAACGCCATCAACGTCGAACAGTACCAGCCGGACGCGGGCCGCGCGGGCGGAAGGATCCATCGATCAGGAACCGTGAGCCATCAGAACAGCTCCGTCTGCCACAAGTCGTGAACATGGACCACGCCCGCGACCTGCCGGCCGCCGTCCTCGACGACGACGATCGACGTGATTTTGCGCTGCTCCATGATATTCAGCGCTTCCACGGCGAGCGTGGTGCGGGGAACGGTGATCGGACCGCTCGTCATGACGTCTGCCGCCTTGAGCGTGAGCACATCCGCGGTCCGTTCCATCTGGCGCCGCAGGTCGCCGTCAGTAATGATGCCGAGCAGCTCGTTGCCGCCATCGACGACGCAGGTCATGCCGAGCTGCTTGCTCGACATCTCATAGATCACGTCGCGCATACCGGTGTCCGGCCGCACCAGCGGACAGTGTCGGCCGGTGTGCATGAGCGCTTCGACCCGCATGAGGCGCTTGCCGAGTTTGCCGCCCGGATGAAGGTTTGCGAAATCCTCCTGGCGGAATCCCTTCTCGACGAGCAGCGTCATCGCGAGCGCGTCGCCAAGCGCCAGGGCCGCCGTCGTGCTCGCCGTGGGCACGAGGTTGAGGGGGCACGCCTCCTCGGTGACGCTGCAGTCGAGGGCGACGTCCGCCGCCTGGGCGAGCGTCGAGCCGGGCGTCCCGGTGACCACCACCAGCTTGGCGCCCAGCCGACGGATGGTTTCCAGCAGCCGGAGAATCTCGTCCGTTTCTCCGCTGTACGACAGCGCGACGATGACATCGTCGTGCTGAATGACGCCGAGGTCGCCGTGGATGGCCTCAGCCGGGTGAAGAAAAAACGAGGGGGTGCCGATGCTCGCCAGCGTTGCGGCAATCTTGCGGCAGATGAGGCCCGATTTGCCCATGCCGGTGAGGATGACCCGACCGCTGCACTCTCGCAGGAGCCGGACAGCCTGTTCGAATCGGCTGTCGAGGCGTTCGACGAGCGCCAGGATGGCGGCCGCCTCCGTTTCGAGAACCTTTCGAGCGACCGCGAGGTCAGCCATGGACGCGAACCTCTGCGCTCTTGGTGATCGCGTCAATCGCCATCAGGCGCTGCAGCAGCGGTTCGAGGCGATCCAGGCGCAACGCGTTCTGAGCGTCGCTCTTGGCGCGCGAGGGATTGTCGTGCACTTCGATGAACACGCCGTCAACGCCGGCAGCGACGCCAGCCGAGCCGAGCGGTTCAATGTACTCGGCGAGCCCCGCAGTCACCCCGTCGCCTCCGCCCGGAAGCTGCAGGCTGTGGGTGATGTCGAAGACGACTGGCACCCCCAGGCCGCGCATGATCGGGAACGCGCGCATGTCCACCACGAGGTTGTGGTAGCCAAAGCTCGTGCCGCGCTCCGTCACGATCACCCGTTCGTTGCCGGCCGCCATGCACTTCGCAACAGCATGGCGGATGTCTTCAGGGGCGAGAAACTGGCCCTTCTTGATGTTGATGGCGCGGCCGGTTTCGGCCGCGGCCACGATGAGATCGGTCTGACGCGACAGAAACGCCGGAATCTGCAGCACGTCGGCGACTGCCGCCGCGGGAGCCGCCTGCGAGGGTTCGTGGATGTCCGTCAGGATCGGAATGCGATGAGCCGACTTGATGGCCGCCAGGACCCGCAATCCCTCCTCGAGCCCCGGTCCGCGGAACGACGTGCCGGACGTGCGGTTCGCTTTGTCGAACGACGCCTTGAAGATGAACGGGATGCCCATCCGTTTGGCGATCGCGGTCAGATGGCCCGCGAGCGCCGTCGCATGCGCTTCGCTCTCGATGACACACGGGCCGGCGATGAGCACGAGCGGCCGCCCGCCGCCGACGGCAAGTTCTCCAATGGTGACCGGGTTCACGGTCTTCATTATAGAAGGCGGGAGAGCCGCCGCAGCCGGGACGCCCGTCCCGCTTTGGCTAGCCCGCCTTCACGGCAACTGATTCGGCCGAATCGCGCGGCGTGCGAGCCGTCTTGTGCCGGTAGGCGGCCTCGATAAACGCTCCGAACAGCGGATGCGGACGCGTCGGCTTGGACTTGAACTCGGGGTGAAACTGGACGGCGAGGAACCAGGGGTGACCGGGGAGTTCCGCGATCTCGACGAACTTCCCGTCCGGGGAACGTCCCGAAATCCGGAAACCGTGCTCGACGAGCGTCCGCTCGTACAGGCAATTGAACTCGTAGCGATGGCGATGGCGCTCCTGAATCTGGCTCACGCCGTACACGCGGTGCGCGAGAGAACCGGGCGTCAGGTCGCAGGCGTAGCTGCCGAGCCGCATCGTGCCGCCAAGCTCGTCCACGCCGAGCAAATCGCGGAGCTTGTAGATCACCTTTGTCGGCGTCTCCGGGTTGCACTCCGTCGAGTCGGCGTCAGCCAGGCCGGCGACGTTGCGAGCGTACTCCACGGCGGCCCATTGAAATCCGTAGCAGATCCCGAAGTAGGGGATGCCGCGTTCGCGGGCGACTTGCGCGGCCTTGATCATCCCGCGGGAACCGCGATTGCCGAAGCCGCCAGGCACCAGAATTCCGTGGGCGCCCTGCAGCACGCCGGCGCCGGCTGGGTGCTCGAGCGATTCGGCTTCAATCCACCGGATGTTCACCTTCAGCCGATGCGCGAATCCACCGTGGTACAGCGCCTCGTTCAGGCTCTTGTACGAATCCTCGTACCCGACGTACTTCCCGACCACGTGAATCGTGATCTCGTCGGACGGCTGCGTGATGCGTCTGACGAGCTCTTCCCATTCGGGCATATTGCGTTCGGTCTGCGGCAGGTGCAGATACTTCAGCACCTGACGGTCCAGACCTTCGGCGGCCAGCACCAGCGGGACTTCATAGATCGACGAGACGTCCTTGGCGGTGATGACGGCCTCTTCATCGACGTCGCAGAAGAGCGCGATCTTTCGCTTGATGTCGGGATCGAGAAACCGATCGGTGCGGCACAAGAGGATGTCTGGCTGAATCCCGATCGAGCGCAGGTCGCGCACACTGTGCTGTGTCGGCTTGGTCTTCAGTTCGCCGGCGGCTCCGATGAACGGAACGAGCGTCAGGTGAATGTACAGGGAGTTGTCCCGGCCAACATCCTGGCGGAGCTGGCGAATCGCCTCGAGAAACGGCAGGCTCTCGATGTCGCCGACCGTGCCGCCGATCTCGACCAGGACGACGTCGACGCCCGTGGCCATGGCGCGGATAGCGTCCTTGATCTCGTTGGTGATGTGCGGGATGACCTGTACTGTTCGTCCGAGGTACTCGCCGCGCCGCTCCTTCTGGATGACGCTCTGATAGATCTTGCCCGTGGTCCAGTTCGACTGCTTCGTCGGGGTGGTACTCGTGAATCGTTCGTAGTGCCCCAGATCGAGATCGGTCTCGGCACCGTCGTCCGTGACGAACACCTCGCCGTGCTGGTAGGGGCTCATCGTCCCCGGATCGACGTTGATGTAGGGGTCGAACTTTTGCAGTGCGACCTTGTAGCCATGACCTTCGAGCAAACAGCCGATGGACGCCGCCGCCAGCCCTTTGCCGAGCGACGACACGACACCGCCCGTCACGAAAATGTATTTGGTCACCGTCCCCTCGGCAGTCATGTGGGTCCCTGCGTGGTTTTGTGAAAAGGGGCCGTACCCCTCTTTACCGGCCAGGTCCAGAAAGGGGTACGGCCCCTTTCGTCGTCACGTCGTGGGCGCCGCGATGAGCCGGCGCACCTGTTCCAAGTCTTCGGGCGTATCAACGCCGATCGAGTCGTATTTCGTTTCCACGGCCTTTATCCGAATCCCGTGCTCCAGTGCCCGAAGCTGCTCGAGCGCCTCCGCGCGCTCGAGTGGCGTCGGCTCGAGGGTGGCGAGCACGAGGAGCGCGCTGCGGCGGTACGCATACAAGCCGACATGGCGGTACAACGGAGGCCAGCCGCCTCGAGGGTCGCGAACGAACGGAATCGGTGCTCGCGAGAAATAGAGCGCAAACCCACCGCGATCGACGACGACCTTGACGATATTGGGGTTGGAAAGCTCGTCGGGCGTGGAAATCCGATGGTAGAGCGTCGTGACCTGCAACGAGGCATCGGCGGCGAAGGGTGCGACCGCCGCGGTGATCGCGTCGGGGTCGATGAGCGGCTCGTCGCCCTGGACGTTGACCACGATATCGCAGTCGAGACTGGCGGCGACTTCGGCGAGCCGATCGGTTGCGCTGTGGTGGTCCGCGCGCGTCATCCGGACTTCGCCGCCGAACTGCCGGACGGCGCCGGCGATCCGGAGATCGTCGGTCGCCACGATGACCTGCGACACGGTCGGCGATGCCGCCGCCCGCCTGTAGACGTGCTCGACCATCGGGTGTCCGTCAATCATTGCCAGCGGCTTCCCGGGAAACCGGCTGGAGGCGAATCGGGCTGGGATGAGAGCGACAACGCGAAGTGACGAGGTCGAATCGAGCCGCTGATCAGGAGGACGATCAGTCGAGTGGGGATGCACGACGAATAATAACACAGTCGCAAACCCGTGTTACCATCGCGCGAGCGCGCGATGAGCCTCAAGCGGACGACGATCATTTCTGTCAGCGCCGTCGCGCTCGCGGCGTGGTTCGCCGCAGCGATGACGCCGGCGCGCCCGCCTGTCCCGCGTCTGACATCGACCAGCGAGCCGATTGATGCCTCAGGGGCCGCGCTCGCATCCGAGATTACGCGTCTCCGTGCGAGACTCAGACCCGAACCGGCGCCGCGCGGGCCGATTCGCAATCCGTTCAGATTCAGAACCGCACCGATACCGGCCGCTCCCGCACCGGTCGCGGTGTCGCCCGGCATGCCCGCACTCGAAAGCGAAGTTCCACGGCCCTCCTTGACGCTCGCGGGGATCGCGGAAGATCCGGGCCCCGAGGGCACCCTCAGGACTGCGATTATTTCAGGAAGCGGCCAGCTGTTTCTCGCCAAACAGGGCGAGACCGTCGCCGATCGAGGAATCACGTACAGGGTCGAGCGGATCGTTGCGGACAGTGTCGAGCTGACGGATTTGCGTGACGGCACGACGCTTCGCTTGACGCTGAGATAGGTCGGTAGTCGTCGACCCAGTCTATTCGTGCCCGCAAGAACGGCGTCAGCAGCCGTCCCGCACATGTCGATCGCCATCATCATCAATCCCGTCGCAGGCGGCATCCCACCCGGGCAGGCGCGGGCACGCGCGGAGTTGGCGTCGGCTGTCGTGGCCTCGTGCGGTGAGCGGGCGGACGTGTTCGTCACGGAACGGCGCGGCCACGCCCGGGAACTCGCCCAGGCCGCCGTTCTTGGCGGAGCGCGATGCGTGCTCGCCTGGGGCGGGGATGGGACGCTGAACGAGGTCACCTGCGCCCTCGCGTTTCAGCCGGTGCCGCTCGGCATCATCCCGGCTGGTTCCGGCAACGGGCTCGCCCGCGAGCTCGGCGTGGACTTTCGTCCTGAGCGCGCGATCGCCGAGGCCCTTCGAGCGTCGCCGAGAGCCATCGATCTGGGAGAGGTCAACGGCCGACTCTTTGCGAATGTCGCCGGCGTCGGCATCGATGCGTTTATCGCTGAAGAGTTCGATCGTCGCGGGAGCAACCGGCGGGGCTTTTCCGGGTATGTCGCCGTCGCCGCCAAAGCGCTCTTCACCTACCGGCCGCGCCATTACGCGATCGCGACACCCGCCGGGCGGTTTGAGTCCCGGGCGATTCTCGTGACGATCGCGAACTCGGCGCAGTTCGGGAACGGCGCTCGCATCGCACCGGACGCTCGGGTGGACGACGGCCGGCTGGATCTGGTGGTGGTGGAGGAGCGTGCGCGATGGCGCACCGTCTGCAGTCTCCCGCGTCTGTTCAACGGCACGCTGGCCGGCATGCAGGGTTGTTCAATCCGCCAGATCGAACGGACGACCATCGAGTCCAATCAGCCCATGGTTTTTCACGTGGACGGCGAGCCTGTCGACGGCGGAACCCGGCTGGAGGTGCGTGTGCACCCGGCGGCGCTGCAGGTTGCCGTGCGCTGAAACCGGGTGCGCCGGCGTGGACGGGCCACTGGACTAGGTCAGACGAACGACCCATGCCTCCCGGATCGCCGGGACATTCCGCAGCTCGGCAACGGCGTCTTCGAGGCCGGCGCCCGAGCCGGCGTCCTCGTCCACGTCCACGACGCCGAGGGCCCCGTGGTGGTTGCGGCCGAGCGCGAAATTTGCGATGTTGACACGGTGCCGTCCCAGAATGGTCCCCACCTCGCCAATCACACCGGGTTGGTCGTCGTTGGCAATGACGAGCATGGTCTCGCCGAGCGGCGCCTCGACGCTGACCCCGCGGGCGGAGACGAGCCTCAAGTTGTTCGGCTCGAAGACCGTGCCTTCGACGCAGCGCTCGCCGCTGTCGGTCTTCAGCGTGATGGTCAGCAAGGCCGCGTAGTCGCGGGCGCGGGAACTCCGTGACTCGACGATGTCGATACCGCGCGCCTGGGCGGCCGCGCGCGCGTTGACGATGGACACGCCGCTCGAGAGGATGGGACGGAGCACGCCGGCGGCCGCGCTCGCCGCCAGCACATCCAGCGCACGGCTGTCGGTCAGCGCCCCGCCGTAGCGCACATCCAGCGCCTCGATCCGGGCGGTGCCCATCTGCGCGGCCAACCCGCCCAGCCGATCGGCAAGTCGTATCCAGGGCTGGAGACGTTGCAGTTCCTCGGCCTGAAGGGACGGGAAGTTCACGGCGTTTCGAACCACGCCGGACCGGAGGAAATCGCGAACGGTGGCTGCGGTGTCCGTGCCGACCAGCTCCTGCGCCTCTTCCGTTGAAGCGGCGATGTGCGGTGTGGCGATCACCTGGGGCATCTGGGCAAGCGACCAGTCTTTTGGTGGTTCGACCTCGAAGACGTCCAGGCCGGCCGCTTCGACAATCCCGTCCGCGAGGGCGCGGCGGAGCGCGTCCTCGTCAATCAGCTCCCCTCGCGCCGTATTAATCAATTTCAGCCCGGGCTTGCAGCGGCTGAACCGGTCCGCGTTGAACACGTGGCGAGTCTCCGGCGTGAGCGGCAGGTGGAGCGTGAGGTAGTCGGATGTTTCGCACAGCGCGTCGAGCGAGAGCAGCTCCACCCCGAGGGCCGCCGCGACCTCGGCGGAAATGTACGGATCGTGCGCGACCAGACGCATTCCGAACGGTCGGGCGCGCTGGGCCACTTCCTGTCCGATGCGTCCGAGGCCCGCGATGCCGAGGGTCTTTCCCCTAAGCTCTGTGCCGAGAAACCGTTTCTTCTCCCAGCGCCCGTCCTTCATGGCTCGATCGGCCGAGGGCACGAGGCGCGCGAGCGCCAGCATCAAGGCCAGGGCATGTTCGGCGACGCTGATGCTGTTGACGCCGGGCGCATTGACCACGAGGATGCCGCGGGCACTGGCGGCCGGGACGTCCACGTTGTCGACGCCGGTCCCGGCTCGCGCGACGATCCGCAGCCGTGGCGCTCCTTCGAGCAGGCGCGCGTCGACTTGAGTGGCGCTGCGGACGATCAGGGCGTCGGCGTCGGCAAGCGCTGCGGAGAGCGCCGAAGGCGCCCGTCCGGAACCCGCATCGATCGTCCAGCCAGGTTCGGCGCGGAGGAGCTCGATCGCAGAAGGGGGAAGGTCGTCGGCAATGACAATTTTCAAGGTGGCTGACTGATGCTTGAGTGATTAATGTTATGGACGGACGCGGCGCGACCGCTGATTACACTATAATCCGTCGGATCGGTTTGTGGTGAGGGACGCGGTCACAGCGCGCGCCCTGCCGTGGTGCAATCTGCTAAATCATTCGAGTGGACGCGTGACAACGGCGTAAACGATCCACCTTTTCCACAGAGTTTTCCACAGGCGTCGCGGAAATTTTCCGCAGACGGCAGGTGACCTGACCTAAACATGCTATGGCTCACTTTACATCCCTGACGCCCCCGTCAACCGGGACAGCGATTACGCGACGAGGGGGCCAGCTCGTCGTCCCCGACGATCCCATCATCCCTTTCATCGAAGGGGACGGAACCGGGCGCGATATCTGGCGCGCGAGCGTTCGCATTCTGGACGCCGCCGTGGCCAAGGCCTATGGGGGGAAGCGCAAGATCGCCTGGATGGAGGTCTACGCAGGCGAGAAGAGCTTCAAACAATTCGGGAGCTGGCTGCCCGACGACACCGTCGAAGCGTTTCGCGAATACTACGTCGGGATCAAGGGCCCTCTGACGACGCCCGTCGGCGGCGGGTTCCGGTCGCTGAACGTCGCGCTGCGCCAGCTGCTCGATCTGTACGTCTGCTTGCGTCCGATCCGCTGGTACAAAGGTGTTCCGTCTCCCGTCAAGCATCCGGAAAAAGTGGACATGGAAGTGTTCCGCGAGAACACCGAGGACATCTACGCCGGCATCGAATACCCTGCCCGCTCGCGCGAAGCTCAGAGCCTCCTGAATTTCTTAGAGAAGGAGTTTCCGGAAGATTTCGAGAAGATCCGGTTCGGCAGCGCGGCGGCGGCGCGCGCCTGGCAGGCGCAACTCGAGGCGATCGGCGCGCCGCACCGCGAGGTCGGCGTCGAGGTCGGCGTGGGCATCAAGCCCGTCAGTCGTCTCGGAACCGAGCGGCTGGTGCACAGCGCGATCGGCTATGCGATCAAATTCAAGCGCAAGAGCGTGACGCTGATTCACAAGGGCAACATCATGAAGTACACCGAGGGCGCGTTTCGCGACTGGGGGTACCAGACGGCGAAGGATTTCTACGGCGCCGTCGAGATTGACGGCGGGCCCTGGTGCCGGATTCCCGAGGGGAAACCGGGAGCCGGCCTCGTCATCAAGGATGTCATCGCGGATATCGCGTTGCAGCAGGTTCTCACGCGACCGGACGAGTTCCAGGTGCTCGCCACCCTCAATCTCAACGGCGACTATATTTCGGATGCGCTCGCCGCGCAGGTCGGGGGAATCGGGATCGCGCCCGGCGGCAACATCAATTACGTCACCGGCCACGCGGTCTTCGAGGCGACCCATGGCACGGCGCCCAAGTACGCGGACCTGAACAAGGTCAACCCGGGCTCGGTGGTGTTGTCGGGCGAAATGATGCTCCGGCACCTTGGCTGGACCGAAGCGGCCGATCTCATCGTGAAAGGCATGGACAGCGCGATTGCCTCCAAGCGCGTCACGTACGACTTCGCGCGCTTGATGGACGATGCCACCGAAGTGAGCACGTCCGAGTTCGGAGATCTGATCATTGCAAGCATGTAGTCTCGCGTCGTGATCTGCAGGCACTGAAAACACAACTATGAATCGCAAAGTCACCGTAATCGGGGGGGCGGGCAACGTGGGAGCGACCGTGGCCCGTGGCGTGGCCGAAAAGCAGCTCGCCGACGTCGTCGTGATCGACATCGCCGATCAGAAAGCCGCCGGCGTGGCGCTGGACATGCTCGAGGCGTGTCCGATCTGGGGTTCCGACGCGCGGGTGCTCGGCACGGGCGACTACGCCGAGAGCGCCAACTCGGATGTCGTGGTGATTACGTCTGGAGTCCCGCGCAAGCCCGGGATGAGCCGCGACGACCTGTTGAACGTGAACTACAAGATCATGCAGCAGGTGACCGAGCAAATCGTCCGGTACTCGCCGAACGCGATTGTCATCCCGGTGTCGAATCCCTTGGACGCCATGGCGCAAGCCGTCTACAAGCTTTCCCGTTTCCCGCGCGAGCGGGTGATCGGCATGGCCGGCGTTCTCGACAGTGCCCGGATGCGGACGTTCATCGCGGCCGAGCTGAACGTCTCGGTCGAGAACGTCCACGCGTTCGTGCTCGGCGGGCACGGCGACACGATGGTGCCGCTGCCTCGATATTCGACGGTGGCCGGCATTCCGATCACCGACCTGATGGACAAGGCCACCATTGACCGGATTTCGGCGCGGACGGCTGGCGGCGGTCTCGAAATCACGCAGCTCGTCGGCACGAGCGCCTGGTATGCCCCCGGCGCGTCCGTCGTCGAGATGGTCGAGGCCATTCTGCTCGACAAGCACAAGATCGTCCCGTGTTCGGTGTTCCTGCAGGGCGAATACGGCGTCCGGGACGTCTTCGTCGGCGTTCCCGTCAAGCTGGGAGCGCGGGGCGTGGAAAAGATCATCGAGATCAAGCTCACCCCGGAAGAGGACGCGGCGTTCAAGAAGTCGGCCGCGGCGGTCAAGGAACTCGTCGAGGTCATCCACGTCTAGATGAGAGTCCACGAGTACCAGGCCAAAACAATTCTTGCCCGTCATGGCATACCGGTGCCGCGTGGCGAGGTGGCGTTCAGTGCCGCCGAAGCCGGCGAGATTGCCAGTCGTCTCGGCGACGGCCCGGTCGTCGTCAAGGCGCAAATCCACGCCGGCGGACGCGGCAAGGGCGGGGGCGTCAAGCTCGCCCGTTCGCGCGAAGAAGCCGAAGCCATCGCCGGTCACATGCTGGGGATGACGCTCGTCACGCGGCACCGG